>Ga0315543_1000230_pt1 | contig 70584 bp, 60 predicted proteins | sample SalMarSW160210MG_2_FD_203098 | JGI IMG/M metagenome (GOLD analysis project Ga0315543, IMG submission 203098) | Salt marsh sediment microbial communities from the Plum Island Ecosystem LTER, Massachusetts, United States - Salt Marsh Sediment SW1601-210 ... | reverse complement strand
TGACCAACGAAGCCAGGGGTGCTTAAACCACCACCAACAGTCCCGGCGAGGGTGGTGAACTTCATGCCGCAAGGGGTCTCTCCGGTGTATTCCCGGTTTGCTGTCATCACCCCGTTGCACATGGGCAGGACAGCAGCAATACACTCACAGCAGCCGCAAGTAGTCCATGGGTCATTTACTATGCTATACATATTATAATGGTCCAGGTTGCCACGGGAAGCCTTATAGATAAATTCGTTAACCCCTTTCCATTGTCCGAGCTTGGCATCAAGAGTCTCTCCCTTAGGTACCGGCTGGTTTGGTCCGGTGGGGTTAATCTCATAAGCCGCCTGACAGTCCATCCAGTTATAGGAGCCGCAAAGCCCGGTTTTCTCTGGAGTGATAACACAGACATGGCTGGGGGCGAAGGACTGGCAGAGGGTGCACGAGTAGTAGGTATCTGTGGACTCATCGGTCATGCCTTCAATCCGGGCATCCCTAGCGGCATATGTCGTCTTGGCTTTTTCTATTATCTCGTTTACCTTGTCCTCCTCGGTATAAATTTTGACCTGCATCTTATCAAATATGCGCCCAAAATCTTGATGCAGCTTGGCATGAAGGGCGGCGCCGACATGAGATATCTTAATGCCCTTTTCTACCCCTGGTTTACTGAATCGTATCCAGGCAATATCCCTCTGCCCCTGGTGGAATATCCCCTGGATGTAGTTTATGATATGGTGGATTTGTCGCTCCAGGATTGGTTCGTAGTCGTCCTTCATCTCTCTCCCGGCGACCTCAACCACTATGGCCATGGGTAAATGGCTTTCGTCAGGAACATCACTTATCTCAGGCCCGATTACCTCAATCTTGCCGTCTTCTACCTCCTCCATCCGCTTGGAGGTACACCACTCTACCATGGGTGATCTTCCCCCGCCGCATTCCAGATACCACTCTCCCTTCCGGACTCTCTCGCCCTCAAAGGCAGGTCCAAAGGCAGTTGGCACCGGCACCTCGGCTATGGAAACCTTCAGACCCCTGACCTCTATAGCCTTGGAGACTATTTCGTCATGTGCGATGTTAGAGACCACGTGCTCGTACGTGCAGATTCCTGTGGGCAGGACTTCAGGTATTGGGGTATCGGCAATGGTAGGGAAGCCCCAGTTGATGGCACCGGCGGCGTTGGCATACCACTCATCGGTAACCTGGCCCAGAGGCAGGGCGAAGGCGAAGATACGGTCTTTATTGTAGATAAGAACCTTTCTATAGTCACCAGGCTCAATGCCGCCGAAGGTAAGGGCGGCTCTGGTGGCAAAGCCAGCGGCAAACACGGTGGCGCTAACATCGGGACCGAAGGAGACCAGACGAGTTGGCCATCCGATCTGCACCCCTGCTTCCACAAGTTGGTCTGAGAACCTCTTACCGTTATCCTCAGCCGACATAAAGATATAAAGATTCTTTTTCTGTAGTTCCTCGGCGATGTTCTTGGCTATCTCGTTGGTGGGTGCGGCACCCAGTATGGCGGCAAAGCCGGGGGCGGTGCCGTCCACGAACTCTACGCCTCTTTTTCTCAAGATGATGTCATCGGCGGCACCGAGCCAGATATTACTGTCAGTAACATCTTCCCCTTTGATATAGAAGTCGGGTGTCTCCAGATACCTTATCGCTTCCATAATTTCCTCAGCCCAGAAGGTAATCATACCGGCATCGAGGGCGGGTGCCAGGTAGGGGAGGGGGTGTTCTTCCTTTACCGGTGGTGGTAGTATGTTTCGGCACTTTTTCAGCACTGGCTCCATGTCGCCGAGTTTTTCCACCTTCATGCCTGAAATCCCGTAGATAACCGGCAGGTAATAGGCGGTATTGGGAAAGCCGACCGGTTCTTTGGCTCCCCATTTGTCCATTGCCTCCTGCCACTTCTTCTCGGCTTGGTCAACAATCTTGTGGGCACCCCTGATGGCTGCTGATGCAATTATCTTGGACATATCCTCATAACCTCCTTATTATAGCGATGTCGGAAGCCTAGCCTTCCAGCTCACGCCTCATTTCCATATCGTAGAGTACTCTTTCTCTGGCCTTGTCAATGCCCAGAGCCTTGCGTTTTTTATCAATGTGCTCAATCATCTTATGGGCGGCTTGAATCGGGTCGGGTTCAAAGTCCCACATTCCGCCTAACACCTCTTCCATCTCTTTGAACAGGTATTCGGTTACCTCTTTGCTACCTTCGGTAGGCCAGGTTACGCCGAAAACGGTATAGACGCCCGAGGCGACAAAGTACTGGCCGATGGAAATGGCTTTCTCGCTCATCCACTCCGGCGCCGCGCCGGCAACCGGCAGCTCGCTGATATCGTCGCCCAGTCCGCCGTCTTTGACCATGGCGGTGGCGGCTATCAGGATGCGGCTGTTGTCAACACACGAGCCCATGTGTAGTACCGGCGGAATGCCGACGGTCTCGCAGACTTCGGTCAGTCCCTCGCCGGCAAACTCTCTGGCGGCTTCGGGGAGCATGAGCCCGGCTTCGGCACAGGCGATGGCATTACAGCCGGTGGTAATCACGAGCACGTCGTTCTTTATCAGTTCCTTGACCATCGCGACGTGACCTTCGTTGTGCTTGACGCGGGCATTGTTGCAGCCGACCACGCCGGCCACGCCCCGGATACGGCCGTTGATGATGTTGTCGTTCAGCGGGCGGTAAGAGGCACGGAACATGCCGCCCAGCAGGTAGTTGATGGTTTCATGGCTGAATCCGGCAATCTGGTCGGTTTTAACGTTAGGGATGTAGGTATTCCCCTTGCGATTGGGGAAGTTCTCAATGGCTGTCTTAACTATTTCCCGTGCCGACTTCAGGGCGTCATGCTCATCAAACTCAATATGAGTAGCACCGGGGATTTTAGCTTTGGGAGAGGTGGTGATAATCTTGGTATGGTAGCACTCGGCTACGGTTTGGATGGATTGCATGATGCACTGTATGTCCACCACCATGGCATCGACCACGCCGGTTACTATCGCCAGTTCCTGCTGTAAGAAGTTCCCGGCGATAGGTATTCCGTGGCGCATTAATAGCTCGTTGGCCGTGCAGCACATGCCGGACAGGTTTATCCCGCTGGCTCCCTTGGACTTGGCCAGCTCCAGCATTTCCGGTTCTTGAGCGGCGGCGACAATCATCTCGGAGAGCAGCGGCTCGTGACCGTGAATGACCAGGTTCACCTCGCTTTCCTCGAACACTCCCAGATTGGCCTTGCCTAGTACCGGCACCGGGGTGCCGAAGAGGATATCCTGAAGCTCGGTGGCAATCATGCTGCCGCCCCAGCCGTCACCGATAGCTGCCCGGACTCCCTGCTTGAGCAGGTTTTTATAGTCCTGGTCAACCCCGATGTGGGTGCGGTGCATTATCTCCACTATTTCCCGGTCTATGCCCCGCGGGGCGACGCCCTGCTGGCGCCATAGCTCCTGGCGCTTCAACGGTGCCTTCCTTAAGGTAATAAGCTCGCCTCCCTGCTTGCCGAATTCAGCCAGGGCCTTTTCACCGATATCAACGGCTATTTCATTGTTGCTGCGGTCTCCGATTTCTACGTCCCAGTCCAGAGCCAGCTGCAACAGCTTCTGTTCATCCTTTATTTCATAGCCCGGTGCCTCTCCTTTGGCTACCGCCAGGAAAAGCTCGGCCACGCCCCGGCCGTGGTCGGAGTGGGCGGCGGCGCCGCCGGCAACCATGCGGATAAAGTTACGGGCGGCGATTGTCTCGGCCGTAGCTCCGCAGATGCCCCGCCTCTTCAGCTTATCCTCCGGGGTTTCCTCCTTGCCCTTGGGTAAGGGTACCCGGCAGGGCCCCATGCCGCAATGCTTACAGCAACTGCCCACGGCTCCTATGGGGCAGGGTTTCATCGCGTCGGCCCTGTCAAAGGCGGTATTAACCCCGTCTTTAGCCGCTTTTTCTATCAGTTCCAGGCTTGCTTTGTCGATGCTTTTACTTTTCTTTTCTTCTTCTGCCATTTATTTTTACCTCACTTATTTTGCGGTCAGGTCCGCAATCATCTCCCTGACCAATTTTATCGCTTCGGGATGTCTCATAATCAGCACGTCACCTCCGGCCAGAAGCAGTACCATGGCCGACATAGCTTCCAGCAGGATGCCCCTCTTTTTGGGGTCTCCCATCTTGGGGTCTTCCGCCTCGGATATTTTAACTTCCTTGGTTTTCCACGCCTCTTTGGCTATATTGCAGATAATGGGAAACTGGAGCTTTTCATCCTGTTGGGTTAAGGCTGCCATCCTCATTCTTTCCATGACCGAATAGCAGTACTCGATGCCGTAGCCTATGCAGCTAACGGTGGGGTCTATGATGAGCAAATTGTCGGGTATACCGAGATTGCCCAGCAGGATATTGAGTTGCTTGGCCAGGTTGATGTCTATGGGTGTTGAGGCGACAACGGTATGCTTATAGCCAATGGCGGCGGCGCCGATTTTCTTGTAGTCGCCTTCTTCAAGCGGTCCCAGAATCAGGCTCTTATCCTGGACAGCCTCGGCGACGGCTCTCAAGACCTCGGTGTCTTTATCGTGGTTGGCCGTACCCCAGACAATCAGCGGCACATCGATAGCGTCGGCCACTTTTTTCACTATCTGGGCCGCTTCATCGGCCGGGCGGTCGAGTCCGTTAGGGTCGGTGCTGACCATTTGCAGGCATATCATCTCTGCCCCGTAGTCATTGATGCACTTCTGTGCCCAGGCTACCGGGTCATCGGTAACGCCGGCGAAAGGCTCCAGGATGGCTTCCGGCCACTCATCGGGAGGAGAATCGTAGACATCCATGGCTATCTTGGGCAGGTTGGGCATCTCGCCCTCGAAAAGATAGAATGGATAGGCTGTTTCACCGCCGACGGTTACCGCTTTATCGCCCTTTCCCAGTGCCATCTCTTTTATCTTGCCGCTGTATGCTGTCTTTGGAATTTCAAATGCCATTTTGCCTCCTTTGCTCAGGCCGGATTCTTCCTTTTTTCACTACCAAACCCCTCATCACTGTACCAGTAGCGCTCACCGGATTGCAGGTATCTCAGTTTGTCTTCCCGGCCTTCCAGTTTCTGGCGCCATCTGCCGACCTCTTCACCCACCGGTTCGCCGGCCTCGTAGGTTTCGGCCAGTACCTCCACCTCCCCCCGGCCGGGCGCTTCTTTCTTTACAGTCTTGTAATCCATATTTCCTCCTTTATTCTGTCAGGCCGGCCGCTACCTTGGCGGCTCTTACCGTATTCATCATAAGCATGGTGATGGTCATGGGTCCGACGCCTCCCGGGACCGGAGTGATGGCTTTGGCCTTCGGACTGACCGTATCGAAATCTACGTCGCCGGCCAGGATTCTCTTGCCTTCAGCCGTCCTGCCTATCTCGTTCACGCCGACATCGATGACCACGACGCCTTCCTTGACCATATCTCCGGTGACGGCCTTGGGTTTCCCCGCCGCCACAATCAGGATATCGGCCCGCTTGGTGTGAAAGGCTATGTCTTTGGTCCGGGTATGGCAGACGGTGACCGTGGCATTGGCCCCCGGCGCCTTCTGCAAAAGCATGTTGGCGATGGGTTTGCCGACGATGTTGCTCCGCCCCACGACGACCACTTCGGCGCCTTCAATCTGGGTGCCGGAGCGTATCAAAAGCTGCTGTATGCCGGCGGGGGTGCAGGGCAGGTAGTCCGGCTCCCCTATCATGAGCTTGCCCACGTTGACCGGGTGGAAGCCGTCGACGTCCTTCTTGGGGTCGATGGTGTAGAGGACTTCCTCTTCGTTCAAGCCCTTGGGGAGCGGTAGCTGTACCAGTATGCCGTTGATTTTGGGGTCTTTGTTGAGTTTCTTAATCAGGGCGAGAAGGTCTGCCTGGGAGGTATCCGCCGGGAGGTCGTACCTCTCCGAGTAGATACCCAGCTCTTTGGATGTTTTCTCTTTGGCGCCTACGTAGACCTGGGATGCTGGGTCGGCGCCGACGAGGACGGTGACCAGGCCGGGCACGACGTTGTGCTTGGCCTTGAGGTCGGCGATTTCCTGTTTTAGTTCTTCACGAATCTGCGTGGCGACCTCGGCGCCTTTAATGAGTTGTGCTGCCATTTCTTTACCCCCTTTTTATCTCGACATTCTCAGTTTTCAGGAGCTCATCCATTAAATCATTGACCGCCGCCGCCGCCACGGACGTATCCGGCAGCGAAAACAGCGGTTTCTGTTCCAGGTCGTATATTTTGAGCTCTTCATCCTCCGGGATAACGGCGGCGGGCACGATGCCCAGCTTTACCATTTCCTCTTTGAGCAATGGGTCTATCTCGCCGGGCACCTGGTTGATGATTATGGACTCCCTTTTTACCGAGAGCTTCAACTCCGCCACCAGGTCGCGTACGCGGGCTACCGCCCGCAGGCCCTTGACCGAGTGGTCGGAAACCATGAGAAGCTCGTCCACGTTCTGGGTTGTCCTCCGGCTGAGGTGTTCCAGACCGGCCTCGTTGTCTATGGCGACGTAGGTATAGTTCTTAGACCAGTCGTCGATGAGCTTCCGGATAACCACATTGGGGTAGCAGTAGCATTCCGGGCCCTCGCCCCGTCCCATCGTGATGAGGTCCAGGTTCTTGCTCTCGGTTATAGCTATGTTCAGCTGGTATTCCAGGTAGGCTTCCTTGATCATGCCGGGAGGAATGTTAATCTTTTCCCCCTGGAACTCGTTAAGTATCCGGCCGACCGTCTGCCTGACCTCCAGTCCCAGGTTCTCGGCCAGGTTGGAATTGGGGTCGGCGTCGACGGCCAGGACTGTCCCCAGGTCATTCTTAAGCAGGTAGCGAATGACCAGACTGGCTATCGAAGTCTTGCCGGTGCCTCCCTTACCAGCTACGGCGATGTTTATGCTCAATACACAATCCTTTTTTCTCTATTTGAGAAGTCTGCACTCCTCTTATTAATTATAACTTTTTAGACACAGGGTTGGCTAGAAAAGCCCCTGCACCTTGCCGGTCTTGGTGTCTACGTCTACCCTTCGCAGAGCCGGGTCGGACGATGTCCCCGGCATCAGGCTGATGGCCCCGGCACACGGACAGAGGAACTTGGCACCGGAGTAGATGAGCACATCACGTATGGGCAGCGTCCATCCCTTGGGGACGCCTTTGACCGCCGGGTCGTGGGTAAGGCTCAGGTGTGTCTTGACCATCATGGTGGCATACTCGTCATACTTGGAGTCGGCCTCGAATGCCTTGGCCTTGGACTCCGCTTCAGGAGTCCAGGAGACGCCATCGGCGCCGTAGACTACTTTGGCTATCTTATTCACCCTCTCCCGCAGTTTCATTTCCAGCGGGTAGAGGAACTTGAAATCGTTCTTTTCTTCGCAGGCTTCCTTGACGACATCGGCCAGCTCCAGCGCGCCGTCGCCGCCGTCCGCCCAGTGAGTGGAAAGGGCGCAGCGTGCCCCGGCCGCCTCGGCGGCTTTCCTGACCAGCGCAATCTCGTCTTTGGTATCGGTATGGAAAGCGTTGATGCAGACCACCGGGTTGATGCCGGATTCCCGGATAACGCCGATAAGGTGCTGCATGTTGGGTAATCCCTTTTCCAGGAGTCCCAGGTCTTCTTTGGTATAAGCCTCGGGCAGGGGTATGCCGGCGACCACCTTGGGGCCGCCCCCGTGCATCTTCAATGCACGGATGGTGGTGGTCAGCACGGAGACGTGCGGTTTCAGACCGCTGTAGCGGCACTTGACGTTCCAGAATTTCTCGAAGCCGATGTCGGCGGCGAAGCCGCTCTCGGTAATGTGGTAATCGAACATCTTTAATCCGATGCGGTCGGCGATGATGGATGACTGGCCGACGGCGATATTGGCAAATGGTCCGGCGTGTACCATGCAGGGCTGGTATTCCACTGTGCAGCACAGGGTGGGATTGATGGTGTTGCGCATCCAGGCGGTCATGGCGCCGCCCACCTCGAGGTCTCCGGTCGTTACCGGTTTGCCTTTCTTATCGTAGGCTACGGTGATTTCATCCATTCTCTTCCGAAGGTCGGCTAAATCGGTAACGATTGACAGCATGGCCATCAGCTCGGAACTTACGGCAATGCCGAACTTGGACTGCATGGTGAAGCCATCCATGCGGCCGCCGAGCCCGATAACGATATTGCGCAGGCTCTGCGCGCAGAAGTCCATAATCCAGCCCATCTCCACCCTGGTGGGGTCGACGTTCAGGCGGTGCATCCGGGTCAGGCGCTGCAGCTGCTCGTCATCATAGTTACGCTCGTGCTGCATCCTGGCGGTCAGGGCTACCATGGCCAGGTTGTGGGCGTTCATAATATCGTTGATATCGCCGGTAAGCCCCATGGAGAACTCGGTCATGGGAATCAGCAGGGCGTTACCGCCGCCGGCTGCCGTCCCCTTGATGTTCATGGTAGGGCCGCCGGAGGGCTGGCGTAGACAGCCGCCTACGTTCAGGCCGCGCTTGCCCATGCCTTCCAATATACCCATTGCGGTCGTGCTTTTACCCTCGCCCAGCGGGGTGGGCGTTATGGCCGTCACCTCGATGTATTTGCCGTCGGGCTTTTCCTTGAGACGGTCGATAATCTTCAGAAAATCGAGTTTGGCGATTCTCCCGTAGGGGAGGATTTCGTCTTTCTCCAGGCCCATCTTCTCGCGCCACTCGTCCGGGGTCGGCATGTTCGCTTCGGCCGCATCCGAAATTTGCCAGTCCTCCATCTTTACTGCATCGTAAGCCACGTAAGACCTCCTGATATATTTTTTATTATTTTTTTACCGCGCTATGATTTATTATTAAAAATGCGATTGAGTTTACATAAAAAGTTAAAGCGTCTACAGACAAGCTATCGTAAAACCGCTTCCGCGGTTTTACGCCGGTTAATGCTGTCCTAATTTCTATGCCTTTCTAGTGCCACTTTCAGCTTTTTACAGCGGGCTGCCGGCTTGCAGAGATAAGTTTATCGTAAATATTGCTGACCTCTTTCGCGGTCTGCGGGCTGGCGGTAAAGAGTGGTTTATTGGCCAGGTCAGCTTCGGTAATGGCAGGGTCGTACGAAATAAAGCCGAGGATTTCCATGCCGGGCAGGCTCGACTTGATGAACTCCTTGTCCGCTTCGCTCCGTATCTTGTTGCCGACTACGGCAATGCTTTCCAGCCCGAGGTCCCGTGAGAGCTTGCTGATGGTCTGCGCGGTCTCGATGCTGCGCCGCCCCGGTTCCACCACGATAATCAGCTTGTCCACGGCCTTCGTCGTGCCGCGGGACAAATGCTCGATGCCCGCTTCCATGTCCAGGATAACCACCTCGTCCCTTTGCAGGAGTAAATGGCCGACAAGGGCCTGCAGTAGAGCGCCCTCCGGACAGTAGCAGCCGGTGCCTCCCCTCTTTATTCGCCCCATGGACATCAGCCTGATTCCATCCATTTTAACCGCATAGTTATCCGGCAGGTCGTCGACTTTGGGATTCAACTTGAAGAAGGAGCCGGGTGTGCCGGGCCGTACGCCCACGCGTTCCTCGATAAGGTCTTCTAGCTCGGAGATGGGGGTTATTTGCTCGGGGTGGGGGAATCCCAGGGTGGACGCCAGATTGGCATCGGGGTCGGCATCGATGGCAATGACGGAATAGCCGGATTCGGCAAATATGTGTGAAAGAAAAGCGGACAGTAGAGTCTTGCCTACGCCGCCTTTTCCGCTTATCGCTATCTTCATGCAGACCTTGCTTCTCGCATACTCGTAAACGTTAATTTTGGGGGAAGCACTGCAAACTGAAGTGTTGGGTTACCCTGCCACCCAAGTAATTAGTTTAGCTTATGCCGATATAAAAGTCAAGAAAATACGTACTCAGGATATAGAACCTGCGGTCTATACCGTCAGTGTGGAAAGGTGCTTTATCCTTTTCAACATGTTGGGGTGGGTGGTAAAAATCTCCATCATCTTATCGCCGGTGCTCAGCCGCACCTTTTTCTCACGCAGTTCCAGAAGCTCGTCGAAGTCTATCGTGCCGCTCATGTCGCTATCGACCTGCTTTAGCTCGTTTATCTCGTACCAGGCACGGGACGGGTCGTTAACGAAGAAGGCTTTAACCCCCTCCACCCTTTTCATTTCTTCACTGTTCCTGTACCGTGCGTCACCGTAGGCCAGTTTGTACAGCGCCGTGGCCAGGTGATGTGGACGGCACCCCAGGCTGACGCTTCCCCGGTCGGCGTAATATTCCCGGATTCTGGAGCCGTAAAGCACCAGAAGATTGGTGATGAAGTAGAGTATCATCGCGCCGAGGCCGATAAGCATCGCGTAGCTGCTGCCCCCCTGCCGGCTGCCACCGCCAAACATGCCCCGGAACATAAAACTGAAGGCAATCCAGTACATTATCAGCGGTATGGCGGAAAGCAAAGTGATGATGGCCATATCGCGGTGTTTGATGTGGGAAATCTCGTGACCCAGCACGGCCTTGAGTTCGTCTCGACTCAACAGTTTGAGTATGCCGCGGGTGACGCATACCCGCCCGTCGCCCCGCGTACGGCCGAAGGCGAAGGCGTTGGGTATGTTCAATTGCGAAATGCCCACCTTCGGCTTGGGTATGTTGGCGGTAGCCGCCAGTTTCGCTACCATATTGTGCAGTTCCGGCTCCTCTTTTTCCGGTACCCATTTAACCTTCATCGTCCAGCCGACCATGGCCGGGCCAATCAGGTACTGGATGCCAAGGATGCCGAAACCTATAATCACATATATAATCGCGCTGCCTTTGTCCATCCATGTACCGATACCGACAATCACGCCGTAAAGGATGCCGAACATGACAGCCATGAGCAGCCACATTCTCGTTTGCAGCCACATATTACCCCTCCTGCTTACATTGTATAACATGGGTGATTAAGGTACAAAGTGAATTCAGCTTGATTAATAAAAAGGGCGCCAGCCACCGCTATTATCTAGCGGTTCCGGTGCCCCTGTTTCACGCTCATCACCTTCATCCACCCGGCTTTTTATCTCTTTAAGTTATCTCATATCAGGCGAGTTGATTATACTCCTATTTGTTCTTTTGTCAACGCCCCTTGAGTCCCCGCTTTGTTGTCATTTTATTGCTGAGTAACTAGAATAGCATTAAGGATAGGAAAGGAGAAGATAGATGGTTAAAGACCGTTATCCCATGTGCGCCCATTGTCCCACCAGGGTCTGCGAGAACTGGGGTGCGAAGGTAAGTGACGGGCCTATATCGCTGGAAAAGGCGCCCGCTTTTTGCCCCATGAAGCTTATGCCGGAGGTATTCAGCGAGGCAATGTCTGAATATAATAAGCCTGAGATAAAGGATTTCGCCCGGCTGGCTTCTATACAGGAGGCCGAGTGTTACGAGCGCCTACCCGAAGGATTAAGAACGAGACTGCCACGCGTCGAGGAGTTGATTCAATTCTCCCGGAAGTGCGGCTATAAGCGACTCGGCATCGCCCACTGCGGGGGACTCTTTAAGGAGGCCGGGCTCCTCACCGAAATTCTGGAAAAAAACGGGTTCGAGGTTGTCTCCGTCCAGTGCAAGACGGGGGCTATCATCAAGGAAAGAATTGGTATCCCGGCGGATAAGAAAATTGCCTTACCCGAGGACTGGGAGAGCATGTGTAATCCCATCGCTCAGGCAATGATAATGAACCGGTCGAAGGTTGACCTGGCGATTATGCTGGGACTGTGCATCGGCCATGACACGCTGTTCATCAAGTACTGCGAGGTTCCGCTGACCGTGATTGCCGTGAAGGACAGGGTTTTCGGACATAATCCTATAGCCGCTCTTTACCTTTCTGAGAGCTACTACCGGCGGCTCAAGAACAAAATAGAATAAAATAGTGTATTCAGGAGGTGTGTGGTATGGCGATTATTGATATAAGTGTCGTGCCGGTAGGGACGCAGTCGCCTTCGGTAAGCGAATATATCGCCGGTGCGGTCCGCATGTTAAAAAGCGAGCCGGACATCAAGTACGAACTGACACCGATGAACACGATTATCGAGGGTGACCTGGATAAACTCATGACCCTGGCGCAGAAGATGCACCGGTCTGCCTTCGATGCCGGGGCGATGAGAGTGGTTACCACCATCAGAATTGACGAGCGTCGTGATAAGCCTCTGACTATGGATAGTAAAATAAAGGCGGTTAAAGAGAAACTCAGCTAATTATCCGCCCGGCTATCTTCACTCGAATGGAGAAGGGTATTAGATGGAGCTATCGTATATTATCATACTGCTGGCAACCGGTACCGTAGTCGGATTTGCCGGCGGCCTTCTCGGCGTCGGCGGTGCTTTTATCCTGACACCGGTGCAGTATATGGTATATACCGACATGGGGTTACCGGCAGACCTGGCCATCAAGACGGCCTTTGGCACCAGTCTGCTGGTTGTCCTGCCGACTGCTATCAGCGGTGCCTGGCGGCATCACCGTGAAAAGTCGGTTCTGTGGCGGGCGGCTGTCGTCATGGGGAGCATCAGCCTGATTTTCGCTTTCGGGGGAGCGACATTAGCCACTCACCTCTCCGGGATGGCACTCAAGCTGGCATTCGGCATTATTATTCTCCTCGTTGGTATCAGAACGCTAGCTGCCAAAGAGCCCAAATATAAAATCGAAGCTGTAACCAAAACCTGGCTGTGGATTGCTTGGGCTGTCCCCGTAGGTATTGTCTCCGGGATTTTCGGTATCGGCGGTGGTATTTTGATAATTCCGGTTTTGGTGCTGGCGCTCAGGTTTGAGATGCACTATGCTATCGGCACCTCACTGGCCATAATTATTTTCTCCAGTATCGGCGGTACTATCGGCTATATTATCAACGGCCTCGGCGTAGCTGACCGCCTCGCTCATTCAGTCGGCTACATTAATCTACCTTCGTGGTTGTTGCTGGCATTGCCCGGCGCGATTATGGCGCAGGTCGGGGCGATGACTGCCCACAAAATACCCGGTAGGCCTCTTATGTATGTCTTTGTCGTTATATTATTCTATATGGGATTGAAGTTGATAGGGCTTTTCGAGTGGCTTGGCTGGCCGATATAGGTGTATTATTATTGTAAGATGATATAGGAGGAGCTATGGAGATAAAGATTACGACATTAAGTGAGAACACGGCGGGTGCCGGCGCTCTGGGAGAGTGGGGACTGAGTATGCTCGTGGAAGCCGACGGACAGAAGATATTGTTTGATACCGGTGGTGGGCTGACTGCGGTACCTAACGCTGAAACTATGAGGGTTGACCTGACTGTAGTCGACCGTATCGTGCTGAGCCACGGACATTACGACCATACCGGCGGGCTGCTTAACGTATTGAGAAAGGCAGGCGGGAAGGAGATAATCGCCCATCCGGACGTCTGGGCGAGGAAATACGGCAGCCTCGATAATACCCCCAAGAGATATGTCGGCATTCCCTTCGTCAGGGAAGCCCTGGAAGTGATGGGGACAACGTTCAACCTGTCGAGAGAGCCGGTGAAGCTATCCGAACATATCATGACGACCGGTGAAATTCCCATGGTTAACGACTATGAAATCGTCGAAAAGTACCTGTGTGTCATGGAGGGCGACGAAATGAAACAGGACCCCATCGACGATGACCTTGCCCTGATTATCGATACTGAGTTCGGGCTGGTGATTATACTGGGCTGTGCTCATCACGGCATCGTCAACACGTTAAAACATGCTAAGAAAGTTACGGGCAAGGAGCTTATCTACGCGGCTATCGGCGGTACGCACCTCGTCCATGCCTCTAAGGAGCGTCTGGAAAAGACGGCGGCGGCATTGAAGGAGATGGGAGTGCAGTATCTGGGTGTTTCTCATTGCACCGGTTTTAACGCCTCGGCTTACCTGGCGGGAGAGTTCGGCGACAGGTTTTTTCAGAATAATGCCGGTACACGCCTGACGCTGCCGTTCAGAGAATAAGTAGATATAATCTTATAGGATGGTATATTTGACTTCCAGCCTTATCGGGTGCTATAATATATTAACAATTTAACCGCTAGGGGTGCTCAGAGCTGAGAGTCCCGATAATATCGGGACGACCCTCGGAACCTGACCTCGGTAATACGAGCGGAGGGAAGCGGTCTTACAATGAGACCAAGGGTCTGGTACTTTCAGCCGAAGCCCTTGGTTTTATTATTTTGAGGAGGTGCCGGAATGACACAGTTGGAAATAGCCAGAAAAGGTGATGTTTCTCCACAGATGGAGGCGGTAGCGAAGGCCGAAGGCCTGGACGCCGAGTTTATCCGCCAGGGTGTGGCTAAGGGGACGGTGGTTATTCCGGCCAACGTCAGGCATCTCAATCTTACTCCGTGTGGGGTGGGGGAGGGACTGTCCATCAAGGTCAATGCCAATATCGGGACTTCCTCCGATTTCGGCAACGTAGATACCGAGTTGGAAAAGCTGAAGGTGGCTGTAACCGCCGGGGCGGACACGGTTATGGACCTGAGCACCGGCGGCGATATACCGGCCATCCGGCGCGTTATTATGGCGGCAAGTTCCCTTGCCGTGGGCACGGTGCCTGTTTATCAGGCGGGCATCGAGGCCATCGCAGAACACGGCGCCATTGTGAAAATGACCGTTGATGACATTTTTGCCGCTATCGAGGAGAACGCGCGGGACGGCGTCGACTTTATTACCGTACACTGTGGTGTCACGCAGGCGGCTATCGCTCGTCTCAAGCAACAGGGCAGGGTGACGGATATTGTCTCACGCGGGGGCGCTTTCATGGTCGGCTGGATGCTGCATAACGATTGCGAGAACCCTCTATATGAATATTACGACCGCCTGCTGGATATCGCCAGGGAATACGATGTGACCCTGAGCCTCGGCGACGGTATGCGCCCGGGCTCTCTGGCTGATGCCACCGACCGTACTCAGATAGAAGAACTGCTTACCCTCGGCGAACTGGTGCAAAGGGCACAGGAGGCCGGTGTACAGGTAATGGTGGAAGGACCCGGACACATACCCCTTGACCAGATTGAAACCAACGTACGACTCCAGAAGGCCGTCTGCAAGGGCGCGCCCTTCTATGTACTGGGTCCGCTGGTGACGGATATCGCCGCCGGCTACGACCATATTACCGGTGCTATCGGCGGGGCTATCGCTGCCATCTCCGGGGCTGATTTCCTCTGCTACGTGACGCCTTCGGAGCACCTTGCCATTCCTGATATTGACGATGTCAGGGAGGGAGTCATCGCCTCGCGTATCGCCGCCCACGCTGCCGATATCGTTAAGGGTGTGAAGGGTGCTGCGGAGAGAGACCGTGAGATGGCTCTGGCGCGGAAGCGACTCGACTGGGATGAGCAGGCCAGGCTTTCCCTGGACCCGGAGCGTTTCCGGCGTGTCCACCGCCAGCGGGCAACATCGGGGGAGGCCTGCAGCATGTGCGGGCGGTACTGCGCCATGGACCTGGTGGCGAACTACCTGGGGGTCGAAACTAGCCGTTGTTAGCCGGTAACGGGAACGTCAGGGTTAACTTGGTTGACAATTCCTCTGTTCGTAGTAGAATGAATATATTATGAAACTTTTTGGCTCGTCAGGCATACGTACCCTTTTCAATCTGGAACTCCTTAACATCGCGTTCAAAGTCGGCATGGTCGTGGGAAAGAATCATGCCAACGCAGTTGTGGGCACGGATACCAGGACTTCCCGGGACGCCATGAAACACGCCGTTATCTCCGGCCTGCTGGCAGCAGGTGCCCGTTGTGTTGACGCCGGGATAACACCCACGCCGACACTGGCCTTCGTTACCCGTGAGTTCGATGTCGGTGTAATGATTACCGCCTCCCACAATCCCCCGCAATACAACGGTATCAAACTCCTGAATCCGGACGGTTCTTCGTTTGACTCGCTACAGCAGATGCAGATTGAAAAAGCCATAACGGACGAAGCGTATGGGGTTGCCGGCTGGGAAGATATTAAAAACGCTGATATTTTTCAGGGGGCCATCGGGCGTCATATCGATGCCATATTACCCAACTTCCCCGACAGGTTGAATCTCAAGGTAGTGGTTGACGCCGGATGTGGTGCGGCTTCTGAGGTCACGCCACGCCTTTTCGAAAGGTTAGGTTGCGAGGTTATAACCATGAACTGCTATCCCAGCGGTTTTTTCCCTCGCGGCATCGAGCCGGTGGAAGCCAATTTGCAGGACCTGTGCCGGGCTGTTAGAGAGTCCGGTGCCGATGTCGGAATTGCCCATGACGGTGATGCCGACCGCCTCATGGTGGTTGACGAACGGGGCAGGTTCATTACCGGTGATATACTGCTGGCTATCTTTGCGAAGGGGTTGGGGGTAAAGGAAGTCGTAACAACGCTGGATGCCTCTATGGCTATCGAAGAGATGGGTTTTAATGTCAGGCGGACGAAGATAGGTGATACCTGGGTATCCGAGGAACTGAGAAACGGCGGTGGTTTCGGCGGCGAGGCATCGGGAAGCTGGATTTTCCCGGATATTTCGCTCTGCCCCGATGGAATTTACGCGGCGGCTCAGGTGGCGGCTCTGGCCGGTGAGCAGAAACTTTCGGAACTGGTCGATGCTGTGCCCGTTTACCCCCTGCTTCGCGGTAATGTCAGTAGCGAAGGCATCACTATGTCCCGTTTAGAGTCCAAACTGATGAAACTGAATCCGCTATCGGTTAATAACATCGATGGCTATAAAATTAGCTTTGAGGATGGCTGGTTGCTGATCCGCCCCTCGGGTACCGAGCCTAAGATCAGGCTGACGGCCGAGGCTAAAACCGAAGAGATTGCACAGCAGATATATGATGGTGGTCTCAGAGCAATCGAAGAATCTACAGGTACCGGGAGTGAGTGAATTGAAAGCAGTTCTTATGGCGGCCGGTGAAGGTAACCGGATGCGTCCTCTCACCAGCAACAAACCCAAGGTAATGCTTCCCATCGCCAATAAGCCCATTCTGGAACACCTGCTCGTTGAGGTTAAGGAGGCCGGTATTGAAGAGTTTATCTTCATCGTTGGCTATTGCGATGAGCAGGTACGCAGTTACTTCGGCAAGGGGGAAAAATGGGGGGTAAAGATAGCTTACTCCGACCAGAGAAAGCAGCTGGGTACGGCGGATGCCATCAGAATGGTGGGTGACATGGTAGATGGTAACTTCCTGGTCATCAATGGTGATGTCATTGTAGGCCGGAAGGATATCGGGAGATTGCTCAAAAATCGCCGTAATACCATGAGTGTTATTGAAGTGAAAGACCCCCGGGGGCTCGGGATGGTGGAACTGTCTGGAGATAGAGTCGTTAATATTTATGAGAAAACGCAGAAACCCCCGACACTGATGGCTAATACCGGGCTGTACCTCTTTACCCGGCGGGTGTTCGAAGCCATATCGCGGACGGAGAAATCGCCGCGGGGCGAGTATGAGATAACCGATTCGCTGCAACTGCTGATGAAGACGAAGGGAGGTCTCCACTATCAGGAGATTGAATCATGGCTTGACCTCAGTTACCCGTGGGACCTGCTGCGTGCCAATGAGTTTATGATGGCCAGTCTCGAGGGGCAGAACCTGGGGGAGGTGGAGAGGAACGTGACCCTGAAGGGGGCTGTAGCTATCGGCAAGAACACGGTAATAAGGTCGGGCGCCTATATCGTCGGCCCGGTTATTATCGGGGAGGACTGTGAAATCGGCCCGAACTGCTATATTCGTCCCTCAACCGCTATCGGTAACGGCTGCCACGTTGGCGCCGCGGTTGAGGTCAAGAATTCTATCATCATGAACGGCACCAAGATTCCGCACCACAACTATGTGGGTGATAGTGTTATCGGCGAAGGGTGTAACCTGGGTGCCGGTACTAAAATCGCCAATCTGAGGCTGGACAAGGCGGATATTCGCATCGGCGGCATCGATACCAGAAGGCGTAAGTTGGGGGCCATTATCGGCGACCATGTTGAAACCGGGATAAATACGTGTATTAACGTCGGCAGTATGATTGGTAATAATACTTTTATCGGGCCGGGCGTGAAGGTCAGCGGTGTGATTACGCCGGGTTCCAGAATACTTTGAGGAGCGGTCTATGAAGCAGGCAATAGTGTTAGCCGCAGGTGAGGGACAGAGACTCAGACCGTTTACCGTTACCCGGCCGAAAGCAATGCTTTCTATAGCGGATAAGCCGATACTCCAGTTCATCGTTGAGTCTCTCGCGCAGAACGGTATCCGCGATATTATCTTTGTGGTCGGCTACCGGAGAGAGCAAGTTTACGACTACATGGGCTCCGGCGAGCAGTTCGGCGTCAATATCACCTACGTGACTCAGGAGACACAGCTGGGTACGGCGCATGCCCTTTTACAGGCCCGGGATATGGCCGAAAATGAGTTCCTGGTGATGTCCGGTGACAATCTGATTGAAGCTCACACCATCGCCGATTTTATACAGGTAAAACCGGAAGCGATACTTGTAAAAAGAGTCAGTGACCCGATAAGGTACGGAGTTGTCGATACGGGAGGTAACGAGGTAAAGGGTATAACAGAAAAACCGAAAGAAGCGGCCAGTAATGTGGTCAATACCGGCATCTACGCCTTTACTAAAGATATTTTCAAGTTCGCCGAATCCGTGCTGGATATACCGGATGCCCTGAACAATATGATAGCTGAAGGCTATATCATCCGGGCTCTGGAAACCGAGGGCACCTGGCTTGATGTGGTTTATCCCTGGGATATTATCAGTCTTAACAATGCTATTCTCCGGAATATTGAAGCCAGTCTGGGTGGTACCATCGAGTCCGGAGCTTCGTTAAAGGGAAGGGTTATGGTAGGGGAAGGTACCGTGGTGCGGGCTGGCTCCTGTATCTATGGGCCGGCGGTTATCGGGTCGGGGTGTGATATCGGGCCGCATGCGTGTATTATGCCGGCGACCAGTATCGGTGACAATGTCGCTATCTCTCCTTTTACTGAGGTCAAGAACAGCGTTATCGGTAATGATGTCACCATCGGTGCCGGGTGTATCATCAGCGACTCCGTTATCGATAAAGGCTGTGTGCTCAAGGGGCGTTTTACCGCCATCGGCGGACAGAGTGAGGTCGGAATCAATGGTGAAGTACCGTCGATAAATATAGGCGCTATTATCGGTGAGGACTGTAATATAGAGAGTAACGTTACCGCCCAACCGGGGGTTATCGTCGGTAATTATTGCCAGATACAGATGTCCAAGACGGTGAGCGGTCGCTTGCCGGACAGGAGCCTGGTATATTAAGTGGTTCTGGCCGCGGCTGATGGGCGGTTTTTTCCGGTATGGAAATTATAGAATATGTGTGGCATTGTTGGTTATATTGGAGAGAAAAAGGCTCAGCCGATTCTCCTTAATTGCCTGAGCAAGCTGGAGTACCGGGGGTATGATTCCTGCGGTATTGCCGTGTCGGCAAATGGCATCGAGATTCATAAGGATATCGTCAGAGTAAAGGCCCTGTCCAGGGTATTACCGTCCATCGAAGGCACGGCAGGCATAGGACATACCCGCTGGGCTACGCATGGTGAACCGTCCCGGGTGAACGCCCACCCGCAGTCCGACTGCTCCGGCCGGGTCGCCGTGGTCCACAACGGGGTCATCAATAACTTCCAGAAGTTGAGAAAGCAATTAATAGATGAGGGGCATAATCTGGTTTCCCAGACCGATACCGAGGTAATACCTCACCTGATTGAGAAGTATTATAACGGCGATTTCGAGGAGGCTGTGAGTCTGGCGCTGCGTGATATAGAAGGTTCTTATACCATGATTGCGTTGAGGGATGGTGAATCCAGATTGATAGCCGCCAGAAAAGATAGCCCGCTGACTATCGGCATTGGCGACCGGGAAAATTTTATTGCCTCGGATGTACCTGCCCTGCTCGATTATACCAGCCGTGTTATCTATCTGGAAGACGGTGACATCGCCGTGGTTACTGCCGACGCCATAGAAGTCAAACAGAATGGTGCCCTTATCGACCGTGAAGAACATAAGATATTATGGAGTGTGGAGGATGCTCAGAAGGGTGGCTATGAGCACTTTATGCTCAAGGAAATACACGAGCAGCCCAGGGTAATACGAGATACCCTTGCCGGATATATCTCAGCGGCAGAACCGGCTGCCGACCTTACCGGGGTTGACGGCAGTGGACCGGAGGGTATGTTAATACTGGCCTGCGGCACTTCATATCACGCCGGACTTGTCGGTAAATACATAATTGAAGGGCTGGTAAATGTACCCGTAAGAGTTGAGCTGGCCGACGAGTTTAACTATAGCGGCCAGGCATCGGCCAAGAGTAAGGCGATTGTGATTACCCAGTCCGGTGAAACCACTGACGTGCTCAAGGCAATAAGGAAGCTGAATGAAGCCGGTAATCAGGTTATTGTCATCACCAATGTCGTCGGTAGTACGGCCAGTCGTATTGCCGACCGTACCGTTTATACGCGGGCAGGGCCGGAAATAAGTGTTGCTGCAACCAAGACTTTTATGGCACAGCTTATCGCTTTGTACTGGCTGGCTTTACCCTACTCAAGAGTGGATATCCGGAGATTGGATGACCTCGTTCTGGAGATGAGGCAATTGCCCGTTAAAGTCCAGCAGATACTTGACAACGAATCGATAATTGCCGATTTCGCCCGCCAGCTTGCCGGGTTCGATAATATATTCTTCATCGGCAAGGGTATTAACTACCCGGTAGCCCTGGAAGGTGCACTCAAGCTGAAGGAAATTTCATACATACATGCCGAAGGCTATGCGGCCGGGGAGCTGAAACATGGCCCCTTTGCCCTGCTGGGAAACAGCACGCCGGTGGTAGCTGTCGTTGCTCAGGATAATACCTTTGAGCCTATGGTAACCAGTATCAAAGAAATCAAGGCGAGGCAGTCCCCGGTACTGGCTCTGGTGAATGAAGAAGATGAAACCATAAAGGAATTGGCCGATTCGGTAATCAACATACCGCAAACTGACCCCCTGTTTTCCCCCGTGGTGAATTCGGTGGCGCTGCAATTACTTGCTTACTATGTAGCCAGAGAACGGGGTTGCCCGGTTGATTTTCCACGGAACTTGGCTAAGAGTGTCACTGTAGAATAGTCATCACATCGTTTCTATCGGTACGGTGTTGAATCTCATCTTGGCCAGTTTTTCGGCGGTAACCAGGATAGCTTCGGTGTCATGGTTTAGTTGCGAAACAAGCAGTATCATAGCCGGAGCCGGCACCTGCCGGGTAGCGGCTGCCAGTGCCAGGGTAGCCGGGTGGCTTTTAGCTGCTTCCTTGATAGAGCGGTGCTCAAAGTTGAGTATGTCGAGTAATCTTTGCGCAGGCTCGGAATCCGTTTGTTGAAGCTGTCTGATATTCCGCCTTATCTTGGATATGTCTATCGGTTCCAGGTAACGGTCGGTAAACTTGACCACTTCAATTTCTCTGAGCAATGAAAGGGATTGCCTGAGAATTTCCGTCGGTTCTGTGATACCGGTATTAAGGACGACACTCTGCTGGTTGTAGGCAGCCAGTGCGGTGGGTATGTTTTCCCGCGCCAGGGTTAAGGCTATGGTTAACAGGTTGAAGGCCAGGTTATCGGCTGCCTCTATATCTGTCACCGAGAGATTAACCGCAATAATTACCGCCTGTTCGTTGGCTTCCTGGTACTCTCTTACTATCAGCTGGCTCAGTTTCAGGGTATGTTTCCAGTCTATATCTCTCAGTTGGTCGCCGGGTTGGTAGGTACGGCTTTTCAGGTATTCGATGCCCCGTTTTTGTTTTCCTAGTGGTTGAGAAGACAGACCGATTGCAGAAACAGCCCCCGAACCCGTTTGCTCTATATATTTCATGGCCAGCCATTCGGCGTATTTAGCCCTGGGGATTATTTGCAGGTCGAGCGGCTCGAGCAACTGGTTTATCTGGATAAGGCCACGCGGGTCTACTGCCGATATCTGGAGCTGGGGTCGGGATTCTCCCGCCAGCGGTGGAGTGAAACTGAGTTCCAGGCTTGTTTGACCTTTCTTCAGTACGCTTTTTTCTGGTACGATATGTGCCCAGGGAATAGTGAAACTGATATAGCTGTGCATTTTAACCCATGTTAAACTTGTCAGGTTCAGGCGTGTGCTCCCGGTGGTGCCGGCGATAACTCTTCTCATTAATGTACTGGTGGTGAAAGGACGCCGGGGAATCGAAAACAATATCCCTATCAATACCCAAAGGAGGTACAGGGCCAGGAAGATGCCGGTAAACAACAGCACGGGTTGATTTACCACCGGTGCTATCAGCATTACGACCAGTGACGCGATTAATAACGATGCGAAAGTACGGGTGGTATTTCTTTCGCCCCTTCTCTTCGTGAATATCTGCGTTTGACGGACGTTTTCCCGCAAATTAAGGTCGAGCAGGTACAGAACGGGGAGGACGATTACGACGGCTATAATATGGGTGGTTGTCGGCTCAAGTGTTGTTATTCGTTCCAGCGACATTTCAAAGGCCAGCGGCGCCAGAAACATCACTGCCAGGGTCGTTACTATATTAAACCGCGGCGGCTGCGGGCGCGTTACGGTAAATATAATTACGAGCAGCAGAACCAGCGACAGCACCATGTAGGGGAGTGGCGACATTACAGCAGCTGCCAGCAGAACCAGCATTGCATATATCTGAAATAATAATCGGGGTGATGCTCTACGCATTGTCTATTTTCGGTACGGGGACTTGAGTAGCTACCTCATTGATGATTGGCTCGGGGCTGATATCCTCCATTTCAGCTTCGGGGCTTACCTGGAGGCGATGGGATAGAGCCGGGATAAGCAGTTTCTTCACATCGTCGGGAATAACGAAGTCTCTTCCTTGTAGGAATGCCCTGGCCCTGGCGCCCTTCAGCAGGGCAATACCGGCACGGGTGCTGGGTCCCAGTACGATGTCCTGATGGTGGCGCAGGTTGTCGATAATTTCCAGGATATAGTGCCGGATACTATCGGCGACATGTACCTTTTTAACTTCCTGCTGGAGTGCTATTATTTCTGTCGGTGTGGTCACGGCCTCGATGTGCGACTCGGTAATGGTATCGATATTTTTCAGCACCTGGTCTTCCTCTTCCAGGGTGGAGATACCACTCCATGTCCGGAACATAAATCGGTCGGTTTGAACTTCGCTGAGCTGTGAGGTTCCGGGGGTGCCATAGGGTACCTGGCTGGCGATTACGAGGAATGGCTGTTCCAGCTTGTGTGTCTCGCGCTCGATGGTAACCTGTTGTTCCTGCATTGACTCGAGGAGAGCCGACTGCGTGCGGGGAGTAGTGCGGTTTAATTCGTCCGCCAGTATCACGTTGGCGAAGATAGGCCCCGGCATGAAAGTAGCACTACCGTCGGCGCGGTAAAGGTAGAAACCGAGTATATCAGAAGGTAGCATGTCAGGCGTGCCCTGGACCCTCTTGAAAGTACCGCCGATGGCATGGGCAAATGTGCGGGCGATGGTGGTTTTTGCGGTTCCGGGTAATCCTTCTATGAGTACGTGTCCCTGGCTCAGCAAGGCCAGCAGCAGAATCTCCTTGATATCATCCTTACCAACTACTACCTCGGACACTTCATCGATAATATTTTTAAGTATTGCCTGTCCTGTTTTCTGCTGTGTCGTCATTACCGTCCCCTTTCAGAGAGTGTATCACGTTTGCCATATATTGGGAAAGCGTGATGCGTAAAGATATCAGGTCTCCACGGTTGTTCTTCTCTTTTCATACCATATTGGTGTCAATGCGATTATGATGGCTGCTATGACCAGTCCTGCCGTACCGATGGGAGTGGATAAAAGACCGCGGGCCTGTTGCAGCCAGATTTTAGTGTGGTGAAGCTCCGAAAATGTCAGGTGAGACTGGTCAATATAGAGTGCAGATGCAGTAGCCGCGATATTTTGCATAAAAACGTTATTGCCCTCTATCTTGTTCATACCGTTGATGAAAAGGCTGGGGTCGGCGATGAGTATTACCTGTCCGCTACCCAGTTCATGGCGGGAGATGACCGCGAGCGGTCCTGTAGGCTCGTCATTTTGTCTGGTGCCGTCAGCATTATAATCAAGGAAACTGAAAGGAGATGACACAGCGAGGATGGTATCTGGAGGGACATTAATCAGACTGGTGGCGTGGTTGAAGACTATATTATCCGTATTGGAAGTCAGGGGGTCGGATTGAAGGTGGATTATCCTCGGGAAATATTTATTTTTATAATTGACAAGCGGGTCAAGGAGGATTTGCCTGCTGAAACGTGATTCAGGTCCCAGGTATTCCAGTATCTGGTTCCCGTGTCCATAATCGTCAGCTATAATTAATCTGCCTCCCCCGAGGACAAAGTGATTCAACTGCTCCAGTTCTATTGAGGTGTAGCTAATGTAAGGGATGATGAGCAGGGTCGCACCATTCGGCGGAGACGGGAGGTCTGATAGAGAATTAATGGGTTCGCCCCGGTAGTCAGCCTGTACGTCTTTAATACCATTCCAGAAAGGATTATCTACTCGGAAGTCGTCGTTCGAGGGGTAAAACCAAACGGCGAGAATCAGGGCGACAATCAGGGTTGCGGTGATTATTAACAGGAATTTACGGAGTTCCACTGCGAAGCTCCTCTTTGATATTTGCGGCAATCCCTTCGGCTCTGGCGGCAGTGTCTTGTTGCGGGCTGCGGTCAGAATAGAGTGCACTTTCGGTCATGGCGGTTAACTCGGCAAATCGGTCGTTAGCCGTCGGTGAGGGTAGACGAGTTGTCTTCAGGAACTCCCGCAGGGTAGTATCCGGTGACATAATAACGCCGGTAATTTTCTCCACAGTCGTAAGTACGTTTCGGTAGGCTGTTAATATCTGGCCTCTGATACCTGTAAGCTTCGGGATTTGTACAGGCAGGGGTGTGGCGGCGGATAATTCCGCACTTTCCGCCGGGTACAGCCTCTTTTCCTCCGGTATACGCGTGCGGCTTCTCCGTAAAATGAGCCACGCCAGGGCTGCTATAGCCACCATTATCAGGGCGATGCTCAGCGGGTTGATAGTAAGAATATCCCTCTTTATATCATATGTGGCGCCGGGTAGTTCCGTCGTATCGGCGGTTATGATTATCTCCTGGACACCGAACGGAGAAAAATTGAAGGACGCATCGGCGGCGGAGGGGCCAACATGGAACGGATTGGTGGTTAGTGGTGCGTCCTCGGGCAGTATACACATTTTAATATTACCCTGGAAACTCCCGTCGGCGCGCGTGGTGGTGGTAACCGATGTGTCATTGAGGTTGAGACGTATCCCGGCATTTGCGACAGGTCCGAGTTCACTGTAAACTCTGCCGCTAATTTCGATGTCTGCGGGAATGAGAATAACGGAAGGCATCTGAGTATCAATATGTACCGCAAGCAAGGAAACGTTGATACTCCGCTGTACGGAGGCGCCGGCATAAGGCCCCTGGGGACTGACATCGAAGGTCAGCTTACTGTTGCCGGAGGCTTTTGGAGGAGGGGTTATCGCGAAGCTGAAAGGGCCGGATACCGTTTCTTCAACCAGGATGATGTTATCCAGGAGCACTTGAATATTTCGCGTAATATGGTCATTGTCCGAGGTGACTTCACCGCTTACGGAAAATGGTTGAGACGGGTATATCCTATCCGGTGCGGAGACCTTGAGGAAAGTGCGGTAGAACACAGTGTCGATAGTTACCGGCGGGCTTCGACTGGCAAGATAAATGCCGGCATCATTGCCTGAAGGTTGGTATATGGCGGTAAAAGTCATGTTTTCTATATATATAAAAGGTAGTTTTATACTGGTGGTGTACGAGCCGTCGGGGCCGGTAATAACGGTGGCCACCCTTTTATCATCCAGGAAAATAGACAGTTGTTGGCCGGCCATCGATTTGCCGGCGCTACTGAGTTTGCCGTAGGCAGTAATCTCGTCGCCGACATAAGCCGTGGAAGGGTGAATGCTAAAGCTGAGTTCGGTGGGGGTGAGTTCTGTTTTTTGTACGTATTGTTCTGTCAGGCTCTGGCTGAGACTGTCAAGCTTACTGAGAAGGTCGTTCAGTCTTTCGATGCCATCTACCAGCTGGGTATGTGCCTGTTTTACCCGGCTGGTTGCTGAAACGGCAAAAACATTTAGTTGGTCACTTAAGCTGTTGGTGGCTACCTGAGCGTCTTTCAGCAGAGCGTAGGCATTCTGAATATCTGCATTGGCATTATCAAGTTTTTGTCTGAGTTCATAAATTTGATTGTGAGCCAGCAGGTCTGACGCTTCGGCGAGGAGTGCTTCGAGGCTATCCATGGTGCTGAACAGGCGCTGCCAGAGGGCGTTATATTGATTGGTGATGTACCGGACATCATCCGGGATATCCACGTGTTCTAATTCATTCAGTATATCCTGAGCGTCCTGGTACTGGCTGTTGGTGGCCAGTTTGATAACCTGGCTGTAAGAAAGTAGAAATCCAATTTCATCCAGTAAACCTGTAGCTGTGTCCGGGTTTTCATGGGGAACTCGGATGGGTTGGGCAAGGGTGGGTAAGCCAGGGTATATCACTCCCAGCACGGCTATTATACAGAGTGCAATAATATATCTTTTCATATTGAGACGGGCGTTTATTGAGATTCATGCCAGTATCCTGACAATTTGAAGGCACAGGGCAACGGCAAAGCCCCCGAATAGTATAGTGCTCACGTAAACCAGACCGCGGCGCGCTTTATTATTGATGTATGCATAGAGTTCGGTAATTGCCAGAGCTTCCAAAACATATACCGTGAAATAAACATCCAGAGAGTTCTGCCCGATGGCAATCAGGATGACGGTGGTCAGTAATAAAATAAGGGCGACGGTTAAAACATAGCGATTATATAGTTTCACCTGCCCACCTCAAGCTCGACAAAGTATTTCCCATTCTCTCGGGTCTCCTGGCTGACGGTCATTGGTTTGTTCCAGGCTTCAGCGGCTATAGAAGCGACTACTGTGGCCAGTGGGCTGCCGAGACACTGGTGCGACCAGGAAGTGCCATTTTCAAGACGCGGCTTATATATTTCTACCTGGATATGATTGTTAAAACAAGTGACTCTGGTGCTGTCAGCTACACCGAGCCTTCCGGTAAGTAGCGAGGTGAGCGCCGATTCAAGCTCATCTGGTGCAGCTCCCGGTTTTGATTCAAGCATGTTGGTGGCGGTACTCCCGATAGTGGTAATTAAAAGGCCGATATCCTCCGGGCTGGAGCCATATCTGGCGATGAGTCGTTGTGGTAAGGCCTTTGTTATCTCGGGAAGCGAACCGTTGGAGTGCAGGGGAATGAATGCCCGGGGGTATTTACAGGTCAGTGAAGATGGTAGGTAGATAGCCTTGGTTTTGATACCGAGTTCTTCAATCAGCGTGGCAATATTATCGATTCCGGTTTCCAGCAGGAGGCTGCATACCTCGGGCGGCAGTTTGGGTACAGCCTTCCCCAGAGCTATCAGGATGAATGAAAGGATAAGCATGGAAATGCCCAGTGCGGTTAACCAGATTAAATTAAAAATAAAATAAGCTGGTAGAGATATGATACTACCAGCAATTAAAAGGCCAAGACCAGCCCAGGTGTAAGTATTTTTGTTTGTCAAGTGCGTTTCCCCCACCCCCGGATATGCTAATTGGCATAATTGTAATACTATTTGTGACAATTGTCAAGTTCCACTACCTGCGTTTCATCAGGTATTACATGAAAAAATGTATTACATGCTGTGGCAATTGTCAAGCGGTTAGGGCTAATGAAGTTGATGATTTTTCATAAAAAATTTTGCCCGAGCAATAACTGCCCGGGCAAAATCATTCTGGCACTATCGGATTATTCTTTTTTTAACCTCTGCGGCGGAAGACCATCATCCAGACGACTATGGCGATGATGATTACTACAGCGATGATGCCGCCGATGAGCCACCAGTTGATTCCTTCCTCAGGAGCCGGCGTAGGGGCTGGCGTCGGGGCCGGTGGTGTCGGCTCTGGTTCGGGTGCCGGTGCCGGCGGTGTCGGCTCTGGTTCGGGTGCCGGTGCCGGCGGTGCAGGTTCAGGTGCCGGGGCCGATGGGGCCTCGACGGTCAATTTGCCTGTTAATCCGTCGATATTGATGGTATAGACACCAGATGTATCCTGAGAAACCGTGAAGCTTACTTCCTGACTGGCGTGGCCGGCTATGGTGACCGTCTTGGTTTCCACCATCGTATCCTCAATCTTGAGGATAGTATCATAGGTGCCGGAGAGGTCTCCGGTATTGGATATGGTGACCTTGATGATGGAAGTACCGCCGACATCTATTACTGAAGGACCAATGCTGAGGTCACTGGCGGTAAAGGTAGCGGGTTCTGAGTAAGCTATCACCGCAAAGGCTGTGAAGTGGAATACCTTACCGCTAATCGTGTTATTTACCGTATCAACGGTTATACCTTCAAGAAGAACCCAATCGCCTGTTGCTGAATCGTAGAATGCGAGTTTAAGGTCGGCCTCATCTACTCCGGCAGGTAAACTCGCCGGGTCGTATTTGAACGTGAGGACTATCGGTGGCTCAAAGGTAGCCCCGGCAGGGCCGAAGTCGTAGGTGAGCCCGATAGCAGATGTATCTGCCGGTGGTGCCGGAGGCGATGTCATGGGCTCAATGGATATCTTCGTTAACGACTTACCCGTCTTGGTCTTGCCGATGACACCCAGATCAATATCCAGTGAGACTTTATTATCGGCTGAATTAGCCGTCACATCCTGTAAGAATTTGCCCGTACTGGAGACCGAACCATACAGGTAGGTGGTACCTTCCGAAGTTACTGTGCCTCCGCCACCTCCTCCAGTGACCTCCGCAGCAGCCCGTGACAGTGTAAAGGCATCGCTTGTCTTGGTAAAGGTTGTACCACCGTCTGGACTCCGGGTGCTGGTGGTAAGTATGGTATCAATCTTATAGCTGCCGGGCGGCCAGCCCGATGGTGATGTCCATACAATAGTATAGGTAATGGACGTGGTGCCGGTGCCACCCTGGTAGCCGTAGCCACCGCTTGTCGAAGGGCTGAAGCTGTAACCGGTGGATTCCCAGGTGACATAACCTGTGCCGGACGCGGTATATCCCCAGGCGGAGTCGCCATTCGCGGCCACGGTTGCCGTGCCGCTGCCGCTCTCTGACGGATTGTGGGCACTGGTGCTGCTATCTCCCAGTGGTAAATTTGCCAGGGTGGCTTTATAGGTAGTGGGGGAATCTACATTATATATAAGGATGTTGATTCCCTGTAATGGAAGATGTTCAGAGCCTTGAATGCTTACTGTTACGTCGAATGTATGGGTGCTGCCCAGGTAGCCGTCTGAAGGCTCAACAATATCTATAGTAAGTGCTTGTGTTGGTGAGGCGTACCAGATAGAGAGGGCGATGGCTATTACCAGGAAAACAGGTAATGCCAGCCGGTACAAGCCTTTGAGCGGTAATGAGACCTTTGGCAGCGCCGGCATTTTTATCCCCGTAGCCTTGGCCCTCTTGGCCTGCTCGGCGCGTAGCCTTTCTCGTGCCTTGCGGTCTCTTAATATCTCGGCGATATCCGATGGTATTATCCCCGCGAGGGCGAGCAGTTCGTCCTTATCAAAATCAAGAATTTCGGCGAGACGGCGTATGACTTTCTCACTGGGGGGTGGCAGGGCGCTGTTTTCTATCTTACTGAGGTAGGTGAAATTAACATTGACCCTTTCGGCAAGCTCCCTGAGGGTCAGGCCGGCTTTTTTCCTGAGTTCTCTAAGTTGATCTCCAAATTTTTGATTATTATCCATAATAGACTCCTGAAAATGTCAATAGATTATACCGTACAATTATTATAAGCAATGTTGAGTAAAAAGTCAAGCACTTTTTGGATAATAATATGCTATTTTGGCATATTTTAGCAAACTATATTTTTTGTTGAGTAAAAAGTCAATCTGTTGAATTTGAGCGTATCACGCTTGGTTACCAGTGTTTTATATTTTATATTTTGCTGAGTAGAATGTTCACACCATATCAAAATAGATATTAAAGTATATCCTGTAAAAATCAGGTATCTTGGGTTGAATTCTTGAAGTGTGGTAAAATTACAGTGTGGTTATCAAAATTATAGCAACTAATCGGAAGGTTTATCATAACTATTATGTAGGCGAGAAGCTCGAGGCAGGGATTGCCCTTAACGGTTCGGAAATAAAATCGGTACGGAGCGGCAGGGTAAGTCTTGGCGATGCCTATGTAAGACCGCAAAATAACGAGCTGTGGCTTTTTAATGCCCATATCGCGCGCTATGAGGCCAGCAGCTACATGAGCCATGAGCCCACCCGCCACAGAAAACTGCTGCTGCATCGTAAAGAAATTGATAACCTCAGCAGCAGAGTGGCGGAAAAAGGGCTGACCCTGGTAGTTACCAGATTATACCTCAAGGGCAGTATCGCCAAGGTGGAAATAGCCCTGGCTAAAGGTAAGAAATTATACGATAAACGCGACTCTATAAGTCGACGTGAGGTGGATAGAGAGCTAGCCAGGACGACCAAAATGCGTTAGAATAGTATAGAGGAGAGGTTAAAGCCCTCCATAGGATGGGGACGCGTGGTTTCGACAGGGGAAGTGAGTTGCAGGATTGCAGGTTGAGGTGCCACTATCTCATTAAACAGGTGGCAAAGAACAAACGCCGAACCAGTAATGGTTGCAGCCTAAACAATTAGGCTGCCATCCAACCTGACCCCACCCCGACGGGTTGGGATTGGGTGCCGAAAAGCCGGGGTGCCGTCGCCCCCATGCCGGTAAGGGCGATGAAAGATTTATCGGCTGGCCTGGCTTAACTCGGTCAGTTGAGGTGAGCCGGGTGAGACTAAAGAGCTGACTAAACCTGTAGGATATCTTGGACAGCTTCTTCTGGACGGGGAGTTCGACTCTCCCCCGTCTCCACCAAAGCATAATCGGGCTCCTGAACAGTTCTGGAGCCTGTTTCTTTTTATTTCACTCCGGAACTTAAGATGATTACTCCTGGTATCAGATGTGTGTATGAGCGACTTAAACATGTTATAGAGTGGCGGTTTAAAACCGGCTAATTTGCTACTGGAGGCAGCAAAACATTTCAATATTACCGATTTTATAAAGTGACCTGATACATAAGCTCGGAGACGTTTTCCAGTTTCTCCAGGTCTGTAAAGGCCTTTACCGAACCTTCGATTTTATCCTTGGCTAGAATCTTGGCTGCATTATGCTTGTATTTTTCTTCTAGTTCATCTCCGGATAATTCGTGCAACGAAGAAAACGGGGCCTCTTCTTTAAATATCTTCCCCAGCATCGAAGACCCTGACGTCCTCCGGGGTGCCCAGGAAACAAAGGAATTGGTCATAATCGTACTTATGGGGCACCTCGAATTGGAAGTGAGGACCGTAGAAGTACGAATATCTGATGCCGACATTACCACTACCGCCGCCGGTCAGCCCATCGTAGACCATTCTCTGCGCCAGCGGCGGGAAGTCCCCTTTCAGCGTCGGCGCCTTGATGACGTATTTACCATATTTACCTTCGGACACTATTTCTTAGCCTCCCTGATTAAAATTAATTCAATATAAATTTATAAAAAAGAAATGTCAATCGGCAATTGGACTGTATATTTAAAATCGGAAAATTTTGTATATACGTAAACAGGAACAGAAGTACAACTTACCTGCAGCTCTAAGTATCGTAGGCCCGGAGGGCCGCCTTCAGTCGAAAGCCGAGGGGATTATTGCCGAAATCATTGCGAGCACCGGTCGTATCTCAAGTAACATCGCAGGCATATTGGGTGAGAGGATGCAGGTAATGAAAAGGTGATGAGAACAACATTGGTTAAGTGTGGTGTACATTATTCATTTACCTGGTAGAAGACGACCTAGAAACACCCTCGACCCCGGGCTCAGGGGGACATTCTAGGATAAGGAAAGAAAGGAGACACTCCCCTGAATAGAGGGTTCCCCCTTCTCTGTTTTTCCTAATCCAAATGGTGACTTCACTTCATGGTGCCGCGCGATTCGGCATGCCGCCGCCAACGCGTATGCTATCGCCGGTGATATAGGAAGACTCGTCGGAGGCCAGGAACAGGGCTGCCGATGAGATATCATCGGTGGTGCCCTCTCTCCCCAGGGGTATGCCCTTGGCCATCTCGCCCATAAAGGCGTCCAGGTCTTTAATCATGGGCGGCGCGAAATCCCTGGTCATGTCCGTACGAATCATCCCCGGCAGGATAGCATTAACGGTGACGTTATATTTGGCCATTTCCAGGGCGAAGCAATCAGAGAGGTGTTTGGCGGCGGCTTTGGCCGCCGCATAGTGAATGGCGAAAGGGCTGGGGGAGATACCGGCCAGGGAGGCTATGTTGATAATTTTACCGTAATTGTTTTCCTTCATGTGGGGGGCGATTGCCTGAAGGCACAAGAAGATGCCCTTCATGTTTACGCCCACGACCTGGTCGTACTCTTCCTCGGATATATCGTTAATCAAACTCGGTGGCTTGCCGATACCGGCGCAGTTCACCATGATGTCCACTTTCTTGAATTCAGCCACCGCCTTGGCCACCATGTCCTTCACCGAAGCGCTTTTGGTGACGTCGCAGTGCACGTAGATGGCGTCCCTGCCGGCTTTTTTAACATCGGCTACTGTTCTTTCGCCGTCTTTATCGAGAACATCGGCGATAACCGAGGAGCAGCCCTCTTTGGCGAAGCGGAGGGCGATGGCTCTCCCCATTCCTCTGGCCCCGCCGGTAATAATAGCGACCCTGCCTTTAAGCAACATCTATCTTATCTCCTTTCCTGGTATAACTATATATTTTAAACATCTTTAGACGTAATATAGTTGGAAGCCTCCGAGGCCGTATTGGGGTCGAAGGTTTTCTTAATCTTTCTCAGCAGTTTATGGTAATTCATCACGTGCGGGCCGTACATGTCGTGGAGGGCATCGTTCATGACGTGGTGGGGCACCCCGAAACGGCCCTCGATTGCGGTCTTGTTGGCCTCGCGGCTGATCATCCCCTGTACCTTCATGATATGGTCGGGGCCGGCCGGATTATAGCGAATGAGGATTTCGCCGTGGCCGGTATGGCCGTGTTCAATCGACTGGATAAACGGGTGAATAAAGTCGTCCATGATGAGACCCTTGTCGATGAGTTCCTGCTTGAGGTTGGAGGTATGGAGGATATACCTGGTCATCAGCGGGAAGACGTCGGAGCCGCCCACCGTGCCGCCGCCCCACCCCGTGGCGCGGGAGGTCTCCCGGATAGAGCCGGTAATTCTGATGAAACGCCACAGGAAGCCGGCGCCCATTACCGGGTCCTCGACGTCCTTAAGGGACATGGCGCCGGTCTCTTGCATAATTTGCTCCAGAGCACCTTTCTTATAAGCGAAATCCCTGGCGGAGTTTCCGGCGATAATCAGCAGGAAGCCCGGCCCCTGTACCTGGGACGCGAATTTCTCAAGGTAGTCCAGGTCCTCCTGATTATCCGTGGCGATGTTGGAGGCCATCATGGCGGCGTTGAAACCCATCAACGTGAAGCCGATTTCCGCCTCGCCGGCCCTTCTCACCGCCTCAAATGTATCTTCGATATCGTTAGAGGACAGGTAACGTATCATGAAATTGGGCGGCATCTCCGGGTGTCGGTACTGGGGGCAGACGCCTTCCACCGGGAAAACCGGCGGCCCCGGCCAGTGGTATATCTTGACGGCTCCGGCGGTGAAAACGCCGAGTCCGGCGAGTGGTGTGGTATTGCCGCGGATGATACCGCGCAAAGAAGGTCCCGGGCCGTCGCCGCTGAACCACTCGCCGTGCGACCCCAGCGAGCCGAGGCTGACGATTTCGCCGTCGCCGGTGACCCATTCCACGGCCAACAGGTTTCTCTCCGTGTAGCTGCCGCTCTGGCTCATATGTCCCAGGCCGACGTGTGATGCCAGCGGCATAACGGAGCAGTTGGCCCCGGCGCCGCACTGGTTGCAGGTCAGCCCGCGCTTCATCAACTCGGCCTGGAGCTGGGCCCCGATTACGTAAGGCTCAACGGCGGCGTACATGCCTTTTTCGTTGATTTCCAGGATGCGGTTCATCCGCCGCAGGTCGAGCTTGATACAGTTGGGCCCTACAGGGTCGCAGTAGAGCCAGCCCGTGCTCGATGCCTTGTACTGCACCCCGTGCTTGTTGCAGAGTCCGACGATGGCCTGGACCTCTCTGGTACTGGCGGGGAGGGTTACGGCTTCGAACCGGGGCATGTAGGAAACCTTTTCCGGCATGGTCGCTTTTCTGATGGGGAAGGAATATGACTCCGTGACGACCGGGTCGTCGGAAACGTTTTCCGGCCCGAGTATATCCTCTAGTGCTTTATAAAAATCTCTCGCCAAAGCCATTTTCTGAGACCTCCTTAAATCGCTTTCTCCAGCAGCTCGATGACGTCATAGACCTTGAGGTTGCTCCCCGCTTCTTTAATCGCTTCATTAAAGTTTTTAATACACCAGGGGCAGGCGGTGGCTATTACGGACGCGCCGGTGGCCTCGGCCTCTTTGATTCTCTCCGTGGCCGTCCACAGTGAAAAGCCGGGGTTGGAATCGTTGACGCCGCCGCCGGCGCCGCAGCACCAGGCATACTCTTTAATCCGGGCCATTTCCACGAGCCTCAGGCTTGGGATGCTCTTAAGAACGTCACGCGGCGGCTCGTAAACGCCGTAGGTGCCCCGGCGGAACTCCTTGTGCGGTTCGAAGATGCGTATGTGGCCGGGTACTTCTTTGCCTTTCCAGTGTATCCAGGGCTCTCCCAGTCGGCCGAGATGGCACGGGTCGTGATAGGTGACCGTGATATCCACCTTCTTCTTCGGCTTGAGCTTGCCCTCCTTGATAAGTCGGGCGAGGTACTCGGTGATATGCAGCACTTCGAGGTCGCCTTTAAGTTCGTACTTATCGTAGAGTACCTTGAAGGCGTTGTAGCCGTCGGCGCAGGCGGTCACCAGGGTTTTCGCGCCAGATTTTTTAATCATGGCCATGTTCTTTTTAGCCTGGTTCAGGAAGTCGGCCTTGTAGCCCATCTGGTAGGCCCGGCCGCCGCAGCAGGTCTCGTTTTCACCGGCGATGCCGAAGTCGACGCCGGCTTTCTGTAATAACTTTACGATAGTTTTTGTCTGCTGCCACATGTCTTTGCGGTAGCTGGTCAGGCAGCCGACGTGAAAGACGACATCCACCTTTTGTTTAGTACAGTCCTTCAGGTTGAGTCCCGCCGCCCAGTCGCCGCGCCTGACTCTGGCTCCCGGCACCATCGTGCCCTGCTTCCGCAGGCTGGTGACGACCTTATCCAGGGCCGGGTTGGTGTGGCCTTCCTCGACGGCCTTAATACGCGTTTCGTAAATCGGCTCCATGACTTCCATGTCCATGGCGTACTTGCAGGACACGTCGCAGGCGCCACACATCTGGCAGTTATACATAACCTCCATGAACTTGGGGGAGAAGTCGATTCTCTTCTCCAGCAGGGCCACGCCGTTGACCATGCGGCCGCCGGCGGAGTAGGTGTGGAAGTTGTACCTGGATATGCTGGGGCAGACATTAACGGGCTGATATCCCGCCACCTTTTCGAGCGGCATGAACTTGCAGGCGGAGCACCTGCGGCAGGTTTCCATCTCATTCCTTAATTCTTCCAGCGCCATCTCGTTTCCTCCTTATAGTAATCCAAAAACAACCCCGGTCATCCTTTAGAAGCACAACTTGCCGGGGTTCATGATGTTATCGGGGTCGAGTATCGACTTCACCTTCTTCAGGGCGGCCATGGTGGCGGCGTCCCGGTTCATCACGATATCAACGCTTTCGCCGTAGGGTCGGGAGAAGAAAGCCCCTTTATCCATCAGCTTCCTCACGGCATTGAGGGAGAGTTCCCGTATGCGTTCGGAAACGACGCGGTTGGCCGGGTCATAAAACAGGTCGAACTCGACGTGGTAGTTGACTCCCTGGACTACCGGTTGTATATAAACACCCATGTCCGGGGTCGCATAACCCGCCTCGCCAGCAATATCGTGCATGGCGTCAATCAATTCGCTTACTTTCTGGAAATTGGAAATAAAGAATATTTCGTGGCAGGCCCAGTTGGCCGGTGTCTTCCAGTAAAAATCCCCGGGAGGTGCCTGCACGGCCTTGAGCAGCTCGAAGGCCGAGACATCGCCGAGGGACTGTGCCGGTGCCACGCCCAAGCGCTGGGCTAAATCTTTAATATCCAGCACCTGCCCCTTCACCCGGTCCTCCGTCAGGTAGTCGTAACCGGCGACGTTATAGAAGAGAATCCAGGTGGGCAGGGAGTCTTTTATCCTGGAGTAATCGGCAGGCTTTCCCCCTGCCATTATGGTGGCGAGGTCAGTACTGTTCAGGATGAAGCACTCGTTGACCAGCCGCAGCCTGAGCAGCCAGTGGACCATTTCCATGATTTTATCGAAGTCCGCTGAGCCAATCAGGAAAGGCTCTTCCATTTTGGGAAGTATTTCGCACCTGGCCGAGGCCCAGGTAACGATGCCCATTGTCCCCTGGGAGCCCTGGATGACCCGGTACCAGGAGGCCGAAGAAGGCCCGGCCGCCTCTTTCTGCGCCCCGCCGACTTTCCACTGTTCCTCCAGGGTGCCCGGTCCGGCGGCGGCACCGGTGCGGAACTTGTCGCCGTTCCCCAGGATAATCTCGACATCTGCCAGGGGGTCGGCGATATCCCAGTGGTACTTGGGCATGACCACCGGTTCCCTCTCCAGCATACTACCGACGACGGACTTGGACTTGCGGGGCAGAAGGGGTATATTGAGTCGGAGTCCTTCTTTAGCCACGGCCGGTATCAGCTCCCCGAAGGTTACGCCCGGCTCGAACATGACCACCCGGTTATACCGGTCGACTCTGATGATTTTCTTCATATTGCTTAAATCAACGATAATCGCCTCGCCGGCGCCGGGGACGGTGTCACCTTTAAAGTGGGGATGCCCCGAGCTTACCGGCACCAGCGGGACGGCGGCTCTATGGGCCAGTGCTACGAGCTTTTCTATATCGTCGGCGTTTTTCGGCTTTACCACGTAGGAGGGTCTCAGCGGATTAACGAAGCTTGCATCCCGGGAGTATTTGTCGAGTGTTTCGGGGTCGGAGCTTACGTTGCCGGCGCCGACTATTTTTACCAGTTGATTTTGCGTTATCATATTTGCCTCCCTTCATACATTAAGATATTATAATTAATTAAACAGCGGGATGCCACTTTCCCATAAATATATGACAAATTGTATTTGAGGAGATAGCAATGGACCTCGATTTGAAAGATAAGGTAGCGCTGGTAACCGGAGCTGGTAGCCAGACAGGCTTCGGTAAGGGGATAGCATTAGTCCTGGCAAAAGAAGGCTGCGATATTATTATAATCGATAAAGACCTTGAAGGAGCAAAAAAAACGGCGGCAGATATTGAGGTTTTGGGACGCCGGGCACTGGCCTTTAAGGTCGATGTAACCAGAAGCGCCGACGTAAATGATGCCGTAAAAAGAGCACTGGATAAATTCGGCAGGATAGACATACTGGTCAATAATGCCGGTGCATCCACTCCACCGAAGCCGTTTGTTGAGAAGACCGAGGCGGAGTGGGAGCCGGATATCGCCCTCAATCTCAGGGCGGTACTGATTTGTACCAAAGCTGTCCTGCCGCAGATGCTGGAACGTAAAAGAGGCTGGATTATCAACATATCTTCGGGCGTGGGAACCATGGGCCTGGCGAATTCCAGTATTTACAGTGCGGCCAAGGCCGGAGTGATAGCCTTCACGAAATCGCTGGCGAAGGAGGTCATAAGTCAGGGCGTTAACGTAAATAGTGTCAGCCCCGGTCTGGGCGATACCGGTTTTTTACGTTCCAGCAATGTTCTCAAGATGGCGGAGACTCCGCCCGAGTTTCTGAAAGCCGTCTCCGCGGACATCCCGGTAGGGAGGATGACCACGCCCCGGGATATAGGGAATATGGTGGCCTTTCTGGCTTCGGAGGTATCCAGCGACATCGTGGGGCAGGTCTTCGATGTGGATGGGGGTAAGATAATCAAGTTTTAAAGGAGGGTACGCATGGAACTGGGTTTGCTAGGTAAAGTAGCTCTGGTAACCGGGGCCGGTAGCCAGATAGGCTTCGGTAAGGCCATAGCCCTGGCGCTGGCGAAAGAAGGGTGCGATGTCATCGTTAATGACATCGACCTTGATGGCGCTGAAAAAACGGCGGCGGAGGTAGGGAAGCTGGGCCGTAAATCTGTAGCTATCAAAGCTGACGTTACCAAAGGGTCCGAGTGGGACAGCATGGTAAAAGAAGCGCTGGATAAATTCGGCAGGATAGACATTCTAGTAAATAATGCCGGTGGCTGCACCCCGCCTAAGCCCTTCCTGGAGATGAGCGATAAGGACTGGGACTTTGATATTGATGTCAATCTCAGGAGCACCAGGAACGGCACTAAAACCATCCTCCCGCAAATGATTGAGCAGAAAGGCGGAAAAATTGTCAATGTAACCTCCGGTGCGGGCATTCACGGCGGGATGTTCACCTCCGGTTACGCAGCGGCCAAGGCGGGGATTATCGGTTTTACCATGGGAGTCGCCAAGGAAGCGGCGCCCCATGGCATCAATATCAACTGCGTATCGCCCGGCGTAGCCGATACCGGTTTCGCCAAGAACGCGCCTCCCGGACTCATCGAAAATTTTCCCAAGACTCTCCCTATAAACAGGTTGACCACGACCAAGGATATCGCCAACGCGGTGGTGTTTCTGGTATCCGATGCCGCCAGCGATATCGTCGGGCAGGTTCTCGTTGTCTCTGGCGGCGTAACGCCGTAAATATCAAAAGGCAGATGACACAGCGTGGCAGAAAGTCGGGGTGATAGTTTTAACCCCCAATCTGTTAGAGAGTAAATAAGGTGGTATCTGCAGCCGGGAGTAGATATTATATACACTGGAATCAGGAGGCTGATATGAGCACGGAGCAAGTAGAGCGACTGGAAACTAAAATAAAAGAACTTGAAGCCAGGATTCAGACCATGGAAGATATCGAGGAGATTAAGAAACTACAAAGGGCTTATGGCTTTTACCTCGAACACTGGATGGCCGAGGATATAATCGATTGTTTTGCGGACGGCCCGGATACCTCGCTGCTCGTGGCCGCTGGCCACTACGTGGGAAAGGAAAACATAAGGGACTTCTTCCACCACGGCAGAAAGAATATTGAATTAAAATGGGTAGAAAACCCGGAATTTCTCCACCAGGTGATGCAGCTCTCCGGCATCGTCCACGTAGACCCGGATGGTAAAACGGCAAAAGGAAGATGGTACGGCTTCGGAGCCAACGCGTTCCCCGCCGAGGGGAGTAAGGTCAATCCGGGCTGGATGAACGGCGTCTATGAAGTCGACTATATAAAACAGGATGGTAAATGGAAACTATTTAAAGTACACTGGTGCATGACCTTCCACTGTCCCTATACCATTGGTTTTGTTGAACCGGAAAGGCAGTCCACGGAAGTCATCAATCGGCCGTACCAGCGTAATCCGCAATTGTCACCCGACGGTGGACCGGAGGAAACGCAGTACCCATCCGGTTTTATCTGCCCATTCCATTTCGCTCATCTCGTTACTGGCCGAAAGACTGTCATGTAAAAAGACAGCCCTGAAGCCATTATTATAAAAATGCTAGAATGCCGGACTTGATATAATCCATTTTTTCCCCTCAGTGGAATCTGGGTTGCCTTACGTTTCGGTAACATAATGATATTACGTACCATTCCTTGGCCCGGTCGTGGTGGTAGATATCGTGAGTCTTCCGTCTAGCTTGGGAACATTCCATGCCGCTTTTGCGATTCAGGTACTGCATCCCAACTTTACCGCCCCGGTAATTTCACATCATGGATAGCCCGGTTTTTAGGGAGCAGATTAACTATCTAGTGACGACTGTCTAATGTGGTATAATGAGATAATCAAACAGGATAATGACGAAATTATATCAGACGATGACTATGACTAAAATCCCGGGAGAGGTAAGATGAAGAAAGCATTCATTACAGGCACCACTGGCCAGGACGGCTCCTACCTGGTGGAGCTTCTGCTGGCTAAAGGGTACGAGGTACACGGCCTTATCCGCCGCGCCAGCACCTTCAATACCTCACGGATAGACCACCTCTATACCGACCCCCACCAGGCGGGTGCCAGGCTGTTTCTCCACTATGGAGACCTCGCCGACTCCAGCCAGTTGACCAATGTCATCTACAATATCCAGCCCGAGGAAATTTTCCACCTTGGAGCCCAGAGCCACGTTCGCGTCAGCTTTGACATGCCCGAATACACCGGTGATGTTACCGGGCTGGGTACTACCAGAATACTGGAAGCCGTCAGGCGAAGCGGTGTAAAAGCCAGGTACTACCAGGCCTCCAGCAGCGAGATGTTCGGCGCTGCCCCACCGCCACAGAACGAGCGGATGCCCTTCTACCCCCGGAGCCCTTACGCTGTCGCTAAGGTCTATGCCTACTGGATGGCGGTGAATTATCGGGAGGGCTACGGCCTGTTCGCCAGCAACGGCATACTGTTCAACCATGAGTCACCCCGGCGGGGGCAGACCTTTGTCACCAAGAAAATAACCCGGGCCATAGCCGAAATCAAGGCCGGTCGGCAGCAGTACCTCTACCTGGGCAACCTCAAAGCCAAGCGCGACTGGGGCTATGCCCCCGAATACGTGGCAGCCATGTGGGCAGTGTTGCAGCAGGAAAAGCCGGAAGATTATGTGGTCGGTACGGGGGAGACCCACTCGGTGGAGGAATTCCTGCGGGAAGCCTTCGATTATGCCGGCCTCGACTATAACGAGCATATTCGTATAGATGAGAGGTACTTCCGCCCCACCGAGGTGGAAGAGCTGATAGCCGATGCGAGCAAGGCCAGGAAGGCTTTTGGCTGGGAGCCGAAAATCAGATTCAAAGAGCTTGTCAGGATAATGGTCGATACCGATTTGGAGGCGGCCGGATTGAAATCGCCCGGTGAAGGCAGAGACGTACTGCTCAAGAGTGGCCTTGATACGCCGGACCACGCCGTATTCAGCCGTAAGACGGAGGAGACCGCGTGAGCCGTCTGGGGGACAAGAGGATAGCGGTAACCGGTGGGGCCGGTTTCCTGGGGCAGTACGTGGTGAAAAAGCTGGGGGAGAGAGGTTGCCGTAACATCTTTGTTCCAAGAAGTAGAGACTATAACCTGGTGGACGGCGATGCCGTTAAAAGGCTCTACCGCGATGCACGACCCGATATCGTTATCCACCTGGCGGCGGTGGTCGGCGGCATCGGTGCCAACAGCGAAAACCCGGGTCGTTTTTTCTACGAAAACCTGATGATGGGCGTACAGATGATAGAGCAGGGGCGGCTGGCCGGTCTGGAAAAGTTTGTCGCCCTGGGGACCGTATGCGCTTACCCCAAGTTCACCCCCATCCCCTTCAGGGAGGACGACATCTGGAACGGCTACCCCGAGGAGACCAACGCCCCCTACGGCCTGGCCAAGAAAATGCTGCTGGTACAGTCCCAGGCCTACCGCCAACAATATGATTTTAACTCTATCTTCCTGTTGCCGGCTAACCTCTACGGACCGGGGGACAACTTCGACCCGAAATCCTCGCACGTCATTCCGGCGCTGATTAAGAAGGTATTCGATGCCAAAGACAGAGCAGAACGGCATATTACCGTATGGGGTACCGGCCGGGCGACACGTGAGTTCCTCTACGTTGATGACGCCGCCGAAGGAATTGTCCTGGCAACCGAAATGTATGATGGCAGCGCGCCGGTGAACCTCGGCACTGGCTCTCAGATATCCATCCGGGAGCTGGCTGGGCTAATCTGCGAGCTGAGCGGGTTTAACGGCAAGCTGGAGTGGGATACCTCGAAGCCGGACGGGCAGCCCAGACGCACGCTGGATGTCAGCCGGGCAAAAAGTGAGTTCGGGTTCGAGGCAAAAACAAACATCCGGGACGGGCTGAGAATGACAATCGACTGGTATCGGGACAACAAGAACAGCCTTTAGTCGGCTTAGCCCGGTAGGAGTAAGGACATTTACTGATGCCATGTAATATTCGCGCCAGTATCAGGGGAGGTAGGAGACTTGCGATGTCCCGGGCTCAGTGAGCTTCCCCCGCCCCCGCCCGGCAGGACCGGCTGGCCGTGGACGGAAGAAGCCCCGCAGCTCCCCGATACCATGCCGGACGGACGTCCCTGGCCCAGGATAAGCATCGTCACACCGAACTACAACCAGGGGCGTTTCATCGAGGAGTCCATTCGCTCGATACTGCTCCAGGGCTACCCGGAACTGGAATACTTCATTTTTGATAGCGTCAGTAGCGACGACTCGGTAGAAATCATCAAGAAATACGAGCCCTGGCTTGCCTACTGGGCCAGCGAGCCCGACCGGGGCCAGAGTCATGCTATCAACAAGGGGTTGGCAAGGAGTACGGGGCAGCTCTTCAACTGGCACAATGCCGACGACATCCTGACGGCCGGGAGCCTGACGAAGACAGCCGATGTTATGATGCACCACCCCGAGGCCGGCTATGTCCACGGCTATGCCATCGTCATCGACTCACAATCAAAGGTAATCTACCATAATTACGGGCTATTCCACGGCAGCAGCGGCTTTGTCATGGACCTGGGGTGGTCTTTCGCCAACCTTAAAGCAGGCTGCCAGCCGGGCTGCCTCATGGACCGTAAGCTGGTTAGCAAGATAGGTGGTGTGGATGAGGGTAATGTCTTCATCATGGACCTGGACATATGCCTGAGGCTGGCGCTGGTAAGGCCGCCGTATTACATTGACCATCCGTTGGTCTATTACCGCAAGTACGCCGAGGCAAAGAGCTCATCGCGACAGCAGGAGCGGGCCAACGCCCGCCTGGACCTGGCCGCCAAGCTTTTTTCTATACAAGACCTGCCACCGGCCATCCGCAAGCTGAAACGTAAAGCCATGGCGACCGCCCACTGGTATGCTGTGAAATGCTACACCGAAGTTAAAATGTGCCGCCCAGCTTTGCGAAACATGCTAAAGAACACTTTTTATCAGCCGCTAGGGTACTGGCCGTTGAGGCTATTAACCCTTTACCGGATGGCCTGGTGGATACTTCCGCCCGGTCTGGCCCCGAAACCGAAGACCGATAGCTTCGACCCAACGGATAGACCCATAAACCGATAAACTGTCGATTACTACCCTGGAGGCGCCTGATTTCTTGTTGAGATGGTATCTTTATGGTAAAATAGCAGACAAACTATAAAGTGGAAGGTAGCTGGCAGGTTACCAGAGTTATAGTGGACAAACTAAAGGTTTCCCCGACGCTTCTGATAGGTTTATTAATTGCTGCATTTTTTGGCATTTCCTTGGTCTTTCGCGTTACCCTTCCTTATAACCAGATTTTCTCCGGGGAAGGGATAAAATTCAGCAGCATTGATGCCTATTTCCACATGCGTTTGGTTGACAATTATGTGTCTAATTTTCCCCACCTCACCAGCTTTGACCCGTATTTTATCTATCCCGGGATTATCCGCCTCGCTGGTAATTATTTCTTTGACTGGCTTATATCCATCGTCATTCTGATAATAGGACTGGGTTCACCAACCCAGCATGTTATCGATGTTGTTGGTGTATATTTCCCGCCGATTCTGGCCGCTCTTACCGTTATTCCCGTTTACTTCATCGGCAAAACATTGTTTAATCGCTGGGTCGGCGTGCTGGCCGCTGGCTTAATAGCCGTTTTCCCCGGAGAGTATCTGGGGCGTTCCATACTCGGTTTCACCGACCACCATGTGGCCGAGACCCTTTTCAGCACTACGGCTATCCTCTTCCTTATTCTGGCAATAAAAGAAGCCGGGAGAAGAGAATTAACCCTCAGCCACATCGTGCAGCGTGACTGGAAAACAATTCTCAGACCGATTATTTACTGCTTGCTCTCAGGCGTATTTATGGGGATTTACCTCATTACCTGGCAGGGCGGTCTTCTCTTTATCTTTATCATTTCCCTCTATATGATAATTCAATTCATCATCGACCACCTGCGGAACAAACCTGTCGAACATCTGGGTATTTCCGGTGGCATTATTTTTCTTATTACCCTTATCATTTTCCTCGCGGTTTCCGAGTTCGGATATATTACTGTTTCCCTTATCTTTGCATTGATTATTCCGCTGGTGCTGATGGTTGTCTCCCGTGTGATGATCTATAAACAAATGAAACCGCCGTATTACCCGTTAGCCCTGGTCGGCATCGGAATAATAGCGGTTGTTATTTTTTATTTTATTAAGCCCGACATGTTGAGAAGTATGCTGGCGGCATTCAGTATCTTTAATCCGGCCGGGTCGTCAGCTGCAACAACTCTAGAAATGCAGCCTTTCCTTTCTCCACAGGGCAGTTTCTCCACCCTGGTTGCCTGGGGAAACTACACCACCAGCTTTTTCCTGGCCCCCTGGTGGATTATCTTCGGCTTCGGTGCGGCGGCGCTCTGTGGCCTGATCTACCGCCACTCTTTCGGTGGCAGCTATGATAAGGCCTTGCTTATTGCCTTCAGCGTGGCCGTTGTGACAGCGATACTGGCCGCCTTGATAGTGATTTACTCCAGCCAAGGACCGAAGGTGGTGGCCATACCGGGGCTGGCCTTTATTGCGCTCGTCATCGTAATCTGGGCCTTCATTCGGCAGCGCCGCGATGACAACTACATCCTCCTCTTCCTTATCTGGACTCTGATAATGCTGGTGGCCACGTTGGTACAGCGCCGTTTTGCCTATTACCTTGTGGTCAATTTTGCCCTGCTTTCCGCCTATCTCTCGTGGCAGGTAATCCGGCTGGCTGGTCTCAGGAAGCTGGGAACTAAGCCTGAAGAAAAGGCGGAAAAAGAGCAATACTATTTGAAAGCACCAGAAAAACGTGACTACTATGAAATCCTCGGCTTAGCTAGAAGTGCTTCCAATAAGGAGATAAGGAAAGCATTCCGAGAGCTGTCTTTCGCGTATCATCCTGACCGTAACCGTACTCCTGAAGCAGAGGAAAAGTTTAAAGAGATAAATAAAGCCTATGAAGTGTTATCTAACCTTGAGAGGCGAGCTAATTATGACCGATCTATAGATAAAATAGCAGAAAGAAAAAAGATAAAGAGGTATAAAGAGGGCCAGGGTATTACGATATATTACGTTAATACAATTTTAGCGATAATAATGGTTTTCGTACTTGTTTTCCTCTTTAATATCATCAAAGCCAAAGATGTGGCTTCGGCCGCACAATTCGCACCCTCAGACGCCTGGCAATCCTCCCTGTCCTGGATGAAAGAGAATACGCCCGAACCCTACGATACTCCCGATGTGTATTATCAACTCCATGACCCGCCGCCGCCAATAAAAGGTGTAAAAAAGCCGAAAGAGGGTGCCAGCACCGAAGAACTCACCGCATGGGTGAACATACTGCAAGAGAACGCTAACTACCCGGAATCTACCTACGGGGTATTATCCTGGTGGGACTATGGGTACTGGATTACGCGCATTGCCCATCGTTTGCCGAACGCTAATCCGAGCCAGGACCCGGTCTTGTTAACACTTGCAGCCCGTTTCTTCTCATCACAGGAAGAAGCTTCAACCCGGGAAATAGTAGAATCACTGGATACATCCTATGTAATAATTGACTATGCCATGGTTACCACCAAGTACTGGGCGATGATTAACTGGTCAGGATTAGAATCGGATGAATTTATCGGTACTTATTATGTGCCCTATAATAATCAGCTCACACCGGTACAGCTTTTCCATCCCGGATATTACCGCTCGCTGTGTGTAAGACTTTATAATTTTAATGGTGAAGCGGTCACTAAAGAGAAGCCGATGGTAATTTCTTACGATGAGAAAGTTGACAACAGCGGTTACCACTACAAACAAATCAGTAACATCGAGGAATTTTCCAGTTATCAAGAGGCACTCGACTATATTGAAAGTGAAGGAGCCTCCAAACATAGAATTGTTGGCGTAAATCCGTTCATCAGCCCCGTATCTCTGGAACCTGTATCGAATTACCGGCTGGTTTACAGCTCTGAGACCGGTGTATTAAACCAGGATGCGGGTATGATACCAGAAGTAAAAATTTTTGAATACCTCGGTGATTAGTCAGATTGTGTAGAGGCATATCCCATGGTTCTGAACGATACCCCACGGCTGGATAAGTCTGCTTTTCTGATGCTGCCAGTGCTGGCGCTGGCTTTTTACGTTGCTTTCATTCCACACCAGGGCTATCCTTTTCCGGTACACATTGATGACTGGATACATCTGGCACACTCGGAGGCGATACTGAAAGCCGGCAGTACCACCTATATCGAGCCGTTTTTAGGTGAAACAACTATGGGTCTCAGTTCTAATCTGGAGCTGGGTTTCCAGCTATTTTTCGGCGTATTCCAGCGGATTAGCGGTATCTCCTGGTTCACTATCTTCAGATACTTCCCCAGCCTCATCTTAATGCTCACCGTATTATCGGTTTACGTAATGGGCCAGCGGCATGGCTTCGGCTGGCAGGCCGCCTTTTTTACCTGCCTGATACCCACCACAGTAGGCATCCTGGGTCCTGCCTTTCTGGTTCCTGTAGCTATGGGATTGTTTTTTATCCCGCTTTCCCTGTTTATTGCTTTCAATTTCCGGGGCATCTGGGCCTGCGTGGTACTCTTTATTTTTACCTGTTTTTTGGTTGCCATACACGCCCCTTCGGCAATCTGCCTGGTGATTATTCTTTTCCCGTACATACTCCTCAATCTGAAAGGTAACTTCCGGCACAGCCTCTGTCTGCTTCTGGCGGTAGGTATTCCTTTTCTGGCGCCATTCCCCTGGATATTCGGCATGTTGGGGTCCACGGCGAAACAGCTGCTCACGCCGCAGGTTCTGCCGGATTACGTTGACTTCCCGTTCATCATAAAGACTTATGGTTACATTCCCGTCGGACTTTGCATACTGGGTGCTCTGGTGCTGGCACTAAGAGGTGGAAAGAAAAATTATGGCCTGGTAATCGGCCTGCTGGCCTTGCTGGCTATGCTGGTTACCTTTTTCACCTTTCACTATGGAGTTTCCATAATGTACGAACGTGGGCTGATGTTTATGATGTTAATGATGGGCATCCTGGCCGGTGCCGGTTTGATGGCGGTAAATAACCTTCGCCTGCCTGAGTGGCTTACTGCTAAAACGGGCGGCTCTCACTTTAAGCATTATTTGGGCTGGTTCTGCTGTTTAGCTCTTATCGTTATCACTCTTTACATTGGTATCCCCCAACGACAGGGTATCGACTATTATCATATGATTGACGAAGAGGACTATCAGGCATTTGTCTGGATTAAGGAGAACGTAGGAGAGGAATACGATAGGGCAATTTTGGACCCCTGGAAGGGCATACCGTTTACGGCTATTACCGGGAAATATGTATATACTCGCATACACGCCTTTCCCACAGAAACAGATGTCGAGGCCAAGATGTACCTGGACGGTGGTTGCACCGATACAACCTTATTAAGAGAAAACGGGATTTCCGTTGTTTATAGCGAGAACGAATGCTTGAATCCGGACCTCGTTGAGGTGAATGAGAGAGTTTACCTGTTACCAGAATGAGCGAATCATACCTCCTGATGGCAGCGGAAACTATTCTCTACTAGGGGAGTGGTAAAGGAGGGGAAAAATTATAGATCTGCTTATCATCGTTGGCATCTCTCTGGTACTGATGCCACTGGTGGTACTGACTTCGGGCGCATTCAGGATAGCCATTGGCCTTATCTTCGTCATATTCTTCCCGGGTTATGCACTAATCGCCGCTCTTTTCCCGAGGAGACACACCCTGGGCGGCATAGAGCGGCTGGCATTATGCCTGGGATTGAGCATTGTCGTGGCGGCCGTCATAGGCTTTGCCCTTAACTTCACTCCATGGGGTATTCGCCTCTACCCCATCATAATTTCGCTGCTGTCGTTCATCTTGATTATGGCCATTATTGCCTGGTACCGGCGGAGGCGGCTTCCGCCCGAAGAACGCTTTGAGATTAGGTTCGGACTCCCCTTCAGGTCGCTTTTACACGGCTGGACATCCCAGCGCCAGCTTAACAAGTTACTCGGTATCCTCCTGGCAATAGCCATAATTGGGGTCGTGGGAATCCTGATTTATATGGTGGCCGTGCCCAGGGTTGGCGAGCAGTTTACCGAGTTCTATCTCCTTAACCTGGAAGGGAAGGCCGAAAATTACCCACATGAGCTTATTCAGGGAGGGGAAGGTAGAATAATCATAAGAATAGTCAACCGGGAGCACGAGACCACGATATACAGGGTTGGAATAACCATAGATGGCGAAAAGCAGAGAGAAATCGGCCCTATTTCCCTCGGTCATGAAGAGCGGTGGGAACAGGAGGTGGTATTTGTCGCCGCCAGAGCCGGGCCGGACCAAAAGGTGGAGTTTTTGCTCTATAAAGGCACGGACCCCGAACCCTATCAGGGATTACACCTCTGGATTGATGTCAAGGAGGCACCGTGAAGCAGGGTTTGGCTGAAATACCGGCTTGCTATCGTCGCCACTATCAGGTTGATAATGACATTAGTCAATACACAGGTGGCCTGTTGTCCAAATTTAGGCAACAGGACTTGACCGTAATCTTGGCAGAGGTGTAAAATCAATTCAAGATTAGAGTGGATTTAAGAAGTATGAACAGCTGTAATGCCGCCTTTTTTATTGCCATAGAGATAGTACATGCTGTAACAATAAACACACTTGTGGGGAGGTTTCACCATCGGTAATAAGGGAGTATTCTATGGCCCGGGAGAAGTTAAAACTCAAATGCCGACCTATTAACGATTTGCGCGTCCACCAACCAGGATTACAGTGACTCGAAAGACAGTGAAAGAGGGTGGATTAATTTTTTCCCGAAAATACTTTATAACATGAAAACAGATTTTAGCAGATAGCTGGATGGCATAAAAGAGGAAGGTATAAGGAAGCTCTACCAATGTATGAGAAAAGATTTAGGAGTATGGCGTGAAAAAAGTAGTGGTCACCGGTGGGGCGGGATTCATTGGTTCACATCTGTCGGAGGGACTGGCCGGCGGAGGTTACCATGTTACCATTGTAGACAATCTTTCCACCGGCAAGATGGAAAATATAGAAGAACTTATCAGAAAGGATAATGTCGATTTTATCCAGGGCAGCATAACCGACCTTTCATTACTGCAAAAGCACTTTCAGGGCGTGACATATGTATTTCACCAGGCTGCCCTTGCCAGGGTCCCCCGCAGTATAGACGACCCTCTCTCCGCCAATGAAGCAAACATAACGGGGAGCCTGAGCGTATTACTGGCTGCCAGAGATAACTCGGTGAAGAAGGTTATTTATGCTTCTTCTTCGTCGGTATATGGAGGGACTCCCGTTTTACCTCAAAACGAGACCTTGCCTCCCAGCCCCCTCAGCCCTTACGCCCTGACGAAACTGGCCGCCGAGTATTATTGCGGGATATTCCACCAGATTTACGGCCTCAGCACCGCCTCGTTACGGTACTTTAATGTTTATGGTCCCAAGCAGGACCCTTACTCTCAATATTCTACTGTAATTGCCGCTTTTCTGGGCAGGGTATCGCAGAATTTACCCCCAATAATACATGGCGATGGTGAACAGACCAGGGACCTGACCTATGTAGCGGATGTTGTCCAGGCAAATATTCTGGCAGCGGAAAACAATGCGGAGGGCGTATTTAACGTAGGGAGTGGCCGGAATGTAACTATAAATCAATTGGCCAGTATGATACTCAAAGTTACCGGGAAAGACCTGAATCCGATTTATCAGGAGCCGAGAGCGGGTGACCCCCGGCAAACCCTGGCCGATATTTCCAAGGCAAAGAGCTTCGGTTATGAGCCGAAATATGACTTGGATGCCGGACTCAAGAATACTCTTGAGGAGTTCAAACAGTGACGCTTCATCTGGACGATGCTGTCGTCTGTATCGTTGGGCTTGGCTACGTAGGTATGCCCCTGGCTGAGGCTTTTTCGCGTAGTCTTAGAGTCATCGGATTCGATATCGACAGTAAGAAGCTCGGCCGCCTCAGCCAGCGACAGTCCGGTAGCCGCAGCTCGATAGCTGAGCCACGCATAACCTTTACCGCTGACCCACGGGAAATAAACAAGGCGGATTTTATCATTATCTGTGTCCCCACCCCGGTAACGAGTTCAAAAGAGCCGGACCTTTCCTCTGTCCAGAACTCGGCTGAATTAGTCGGGAGTAACATGAAAAGAGGCAGCGTGGTTATTCTTGAGTCTACGGTCTACCCTGGCGTCACCGAGACAGTGCTGAAGCCCATTTTAGAGAAGGAATCAGGGCTTAAATGCGGTGCAGACTTTGCCGTCGGCTATTCGCCGGAAAGAATGAACCCAGGAGATAAGGACCACAGCATTGATAAAATCACCAAAGTCGTCGCCGGCATGGATGAGGCAACGACCGATATAATTACCGGGCTGTATCAAAGGGTAACCCCGAACGTCTTCAAGGCGAAAGATATAAAAACCGCCGAGGCTGCCAAGGTTATCGAGAATATCCAGCGTGACCTCAATATAGCTCTTGTTAATGAGTTCTCTATTATTTTTCGCAAGTTAGGACTGAATACCAGGGAAGTGCTTGACGCCGCCGCCACCAAATGGAACTTCCAACGCTATTCGCCGGGGTTTGTCGGCGGGCATTGTATTCCGGTCGACCCCTATTACCTGGTACACCTGGCCCGGGAAGTCGGCTATCACCCTCAGGTTATCCTGGCCGGGAGGGCTATAAACGACTATATGCCCCGCTACGTTGCCGAGATAACCATCGAAGCGTTAAATGAAGTCGGTAAGCCGGTAAAGGGCTCCCGGGTTCTGGTTCTGGGTCTTACTTACAAGGAAGATGTCAATGACATACGTGAGAATCCGGTCAAAGAGTTACTAAGCGCACTTGGGGAATATGGGGTAGAAGTCCTGGGATTTGACCCAATTCTTGATTCAGGTGATATTGAAGGGAAATTCAGCATAAGGATTCTACCGGGCTGGGAGGAAGTTAAGCAGCAAAAGGTGGATGGTATCATTATTGCCGTAGCCCACTCTGCCCTTCGCAGTCTGGGTCTGGCTGAAATCAAGGAAATGCAAAGTCATGCTCCGATTCTGATAGATGTACGGGGCATATTTAACGCCGAGGAAGTAAAGGCTGCGGGTATCTGCTATAAGACTATGTGAAATCGCAACCGGGGCGCCGGTTGTTGGCGAAAGTTATATTTCAAGATAAGGAAAGAATTGCATGAGAATATCCGTTATAGGTGCTGGTTATGTCGGTCTTGTGACCGGAACCTGTCTGGCAAAGTTGAACAACGAAGTAACCCTGATAGATGTCGACGGGAGTAAGATTGAAGCTATAAACAAAAAAAAGCCCTACATTTATGAAGAAGGTTTGGAGGAGCTTATCAATGTCATCCGCCTTGAAACCGGGACGGACTTCGAGAAAATTATCGATTCGGAGCTAATCTTTATTTGTGTGGGGACACCCAATGATGACGATGGCTCCCTTTTGCTGGGGCAAATAGAAGGTGCGGCAAAACAAATCAGCCGAATCCTGAAAAATAAAGAAGAATATTGTGTTGTGTGCGTGAAGAGCACCGTACCCCCGGGTACGACCGATGAGATTGTCATTCCTCTATTGGAGAAATCGGGGAAGAAAGCAGGCAAGGACTTTGGAGTTTGTATGTCGCCCGAATTTCTCCGGGAAGGTAAAGCCATTTACGATTTTATGCATCCCGCCCGAATTATTATCGGGGAATATGATAATAAGTCAGGAGATGTACTGACGACTCTCTATAAGGATTTTGCTGCCCCCATCATGCGCACGAATCTGACAACCGCCGAGATGATTAAGCTCACTGCCAACACGTTTCTGGCTACTAAAATTTCCTTCATCAACGAAATCGGCAATATCTGCAAACAGCTAAAAATAGATACCTACGAGGTGGCAAAAGGGATTGGCTATGATGACCGCATCGGAAACAAGTTTCTCAATGCCGGTGTCGGTTTCGGAGGTTCATGTCTGCCCAAAGACCTCAGGGGATTGATTAGCCGGGCCAGACAAATAGGATATGAGCCGAAACTGCTGCGGGAAGTGTTAAATCGTAACGACGAGCAGGCATTGAAGGCGGTAGCTCTGCTTAAAAAGCACATTTCGTTAAAGGATGCGACGATAGGGATTTTGGGCCTGGCATTTAAACCCTATACCGATGATATCAGGGATTCCAGGGCGATAATAATTGTAGAAGCCCTTCTGCAGGAAGGAGCTAGGATTAGAGCCTACGACCCCATGGCAGCAGAAAACTTTAAAAATTTATTTCCCCGGATAGAATATACGACCAAAGAGGAGGTCCTGAATTCCGATGCTGTCCTTATACTCACTGAATGGGCGGAATTTAACGAACTGGACTACAGCGGCAAGATAGTCATTGACGGCAGGGGAGTTCCCAAAGCCAGAGGGGCAAGAATATATGAAGGGATTTGCTGGTAGAATTAAGGCTAGGGCTGCCCGGTTCATCGTCAAACTGCTCATGAGTCTGCATAACCTGTGCTATCACTATATTTCATGGCTTGCTTCCGTGGCCGAAGGCGGCATACATCCCAAGCACCGTTTGATGAATTACCACCGTTTTTTTATCGATAATATCAATGACGGAGATACGGTACTGGATGTCGGCTGTGGTAACGGTGCCCTTACATCTGATATCGCCGTAAAGGCGAGAAGCGTTACGGCCATTGACCTGAGCAAAAGCAATATCGAGACTGCCAGGAGGGATTTTAGCAGAGCCAATATAGAGTACATCTGCGGAGATGTTACTAGATACGATTTTAAAAACGGGTATAATGTTGTTGTTCTGTCCAATCTGCTGGAGCATATAGAGAACAGGCATAATTTCCTGACCAGAATCAGGGACCTGGCCGACAAATTTCTAATACGAGTTCCGATGGTAAATCGTGACTGGCTGACGTATTACAAGAGAGAGTCGGGAATAGAATACCGCCTCGATGCGACTCATCAAATAGAATACACGCTGGAGAGCTTTGCCGAAGAGTTAGCCGCAGCCGGAATGAAAATAGAGAAAGCATCGTTGCAGTTCGGGGAAATCTGGGCAGTGGTCGGCAGACTAACATGAAGTATCAAGCACTGGCGGGTAAAACGCTGGCTCTATTTTTCACAGCGGGTGTCTCTCTGAAGACCTGGCATGATATGGGGATGATAGACAGGGAGGTGGCGATATATAACAGGTTGAGCAGGTATTTCGAGCGGATATATTTTTTCACCTACGGCGGTAATGACGACCTGCGGTTTAAAGACTACCTCGCTGAAAATATCACGATAGTGCCCACCCGGTTTACCTCAAATTCTTTCCTGTATAGCTTTTTACTCCCGATTATCCATCGCAAAATACTTAAAGAGGTTGATATCCTTAAGACGAACCAGATGCTCGGTTCCTGGAGTGCCGTACTCGCCAAGCTCCTCTACCGTAAAAAGCTGGTAGTGCGGACCGGGTATATGTGGTCTTTTAACTATCGTAAAGAAAACCCCGGGAGCCGTGTAAAAATGTCGATTATAAGGAATCTGGAAAGGCTGGCTTATCGGGCGGCGGACGCTGCCGTCACGAGTTCCCGGATGAACTTAGAGTACGTGGTGAAATATTACCGTTCGCGCAATCTGGTTCTTATCCCCAATTACATCGAGACCGGGATATTCAAACCCTTGAAGACAGACAAAATAAAGAATTCAATGTGTTTTGTCGGGAGATTGAGCAAGGAGAAGAATCTTCCGGCATTACTGGAAGCATTGGTCGGGTTACCCTTCACAATTGATATTATCGGTAACGGCCCGTATGAGGAGGAGTTGAAGAGGCTTGCTGCAGATAACAACATAAATATACATTTCCTGGGCAACATACCCAACCATCAATTGCCCGGGATTCTCAACCAGCACGAGTTGTTCGTTTTAGTGTCGCTGTGGGAAAATATGCCCAAGACCCTCCTGGAGGCTATGGCCTGCGGTTTGCCGGTAGTCGGCACCGACGTAGAAGGAATAAAAGAAGTCATCAAACATGGGGAGAACGGCTTCCTATGTAATACGGACCCGGCTTCCATCAGAGAGGCCGTTATCCGTGTCATGGCGGATGAAGGACTGCGGGAGAAGCTGGGCCGGAACGCCCGAAAAACAATCGAAGAGAAATTCTCGCTGGAAATACTGATTGAGTGGGAACTGGAACTCTACCGTCAACTGGTAGCATAGAGAGAAATTACGCAAATACGATGAGTACTAAAATCGGTACTCCAGAATAGTGGGAGGCACTCCAATGAAATGGGAAGACAAAAGGGTGCTGATAACCGGAATAAGCGGTTTTGTAGGTCCTTACCTGGCCGGTTTACTGCTTGAACGGCAGGCGAAAGTCTACGGTCTGGTAAGAAGAACGGCTGAGGAGTTAAAACCGAAAAGTCTGGGTGGTATACAAAAAGAGATAGAGTTACTGGAAGGAGACCTGAACGACATCGCTTCTCTGGAACTTGTATTAGACAAGTCCAGGCCGGATGTGATATTTCATCTCGGCGCCCAGTCTTTTGTCCCTAGAAGCTTCACTTACCCTCTGGACACTATCACCACGAATACGCTGGGCACCGCTAACCTTTTAGAAGCTGTAAGAATCGGGAAAATAGACCCTGTGATTATCTTCGCCGGTTCGAGCGAGCAATACGGTCTGGTTATAAGCTCTCAGAAGCAGTATGACAAAATTTTAAAGAGGTATGGCGTATTGTTTCCGGAACCGTTAACGATTCCGGAACTGCCGGTTACGGAAAAAAACCCGTTCCGGCCAATGTCCCCGTATGCTGTCAGCAAAGTCCAGGGGGAATACCTGATGCGAAATTACTATCACTGCTATGGAATCAAAACGATAGTCGCGAGAGGGTTTAACCGTGAAGGAGCCAGAAGGCCAACGGCGTACGTAACATCGACAATCACGAGCCAGGTCACGAGTTTGAAAATTGGAGAAACCGACAGAATCACCATAGGCAACGTCAATGCCATGAGGGATTGGAGCCATGTCGTGGATATGGCCAGAGGTTACTGCTTGCTGGCCGAAGCCGGCAGTCCCGGTGATGTCTATAATCAGGGGTCGATGAGAACTAATTCCGTTCTGAGCTACCTGCTGTTAAGTCTGCAACAAGCCGGTTGGAAGGTGGATAGAATCAGAAGTATGCAGAATAATAAGCTGGTAGAGTCGCCTATCGAAAAAGATAGCTCCCCGGCTTTCGGGGTTGAATTCGAAAAAACCAGAATCGATAATTTGTTGCTTGAGGATGAGCTGGAATTCTCATTTGAAGACGAGGGCATATGGGTTGATACGAACAAGGGCAAGATACCTGTATATTTCGACGCCAGTAGATTCAGGCCTGCGGAAGTGCCTCTGTTATTAGCGGATACGAGCAAGCTCCGGAAGCTTGGCTTTAAAATAGAATATAGCCTGGAGGATATCATACAGGACCAACTGGACTACTTTGCGGTAAATGATAGAAGCGATATTAAAGATATCCTGTAGAGAAGACAGGAAAGGCGTGTACGGGATTAATAGTATTGACGGTGATTTCCGGCAAGTTACTGCAATTATGGGGACGAAATGAAGTATGGTGCCTTAGCTACTAAATATAAAGATTGGATATATAACGCAATTTGTTCAAGGACTGAGAAGCCGCGTTCTACAATATATTACATTATGGAATCGGCTGACTGGGTGGCCAGACAGGTCGGTGAAGATATAGCCAGAAACCTGACCCGGCAAAAGTTATTGCGCGTTAAAACAACGACAACCCACCGGGGTGTCCATCATCAGATAGTCCATTTCGGCTCGCGGGGTACTTTTTTACCTGAGATGTGGCGGGAGGTAAACCCGGACAACAGGATTGTTTATACCTGGTTTCACGGCACCGAGGAAGATAAAGCCCCCGCCAACCTGGCCATGATAATGGCCCTTCCCGAGGCGGCTGAAAAAGCCGATATAGTCCATACCTCGTGCACTATATCGCGGGAAAACCTTATAAAATGGGGTGTCCCGGAGGATAAAATAGTGGTTGTCCCTATCGGGGTGGACTTAAGTATCTTCGAGCCGGTCACGGAACACATGAGGAATGCCATCAGAGAAGAGCTTGGATTACCACAGGACAGCTTTATCATAGGCTCCTTCCAGAAGGACGGCGTGGGCTGGGGCGAGGGGCTGGAACCCAAGTGGATTAAGGGTCCCGATATATTTGTCAGTGTGATTGAAAGGTTAAAAAAAGACCATAACGTCTTCGTATTGCTGACCGGCCCGGCCCGGGGTTATTTGAAGAAAGAACTGGAGAGAATCGGCGTTCCCTACAAGCACTTCTACTTGAAAAATTACCCGGAAATTCCGAAATTCTATTATGCTCTGGATGTGTACCTGGTAACATCCCGCGCCGAGGGCGGCCCAAAGGCGCTTACCGAAGCGATGGCGGCGGGAGTTCCCCTGGTAAGTACCAGAGTCGGTATGGCGCCTGACATTATCGAGGATGGCTTCAACGGGCTATTAGCCGACGTTGATGATGTCGCGACGCTGTCGTCCAGAGTTGAGACAATTATCGCCGACCGTGAGCTCGCCGGACATCTGGTAAGCAAAGGCCAGAATACCGTCGGGAAGTATGCGTGGTCGGAGATTGCCCGGCAATACTACGAGATGATTTATAAGCCTTTGCTGGACAAGGTGACATAATGAGCCTGATTTCAATGATAAACCGGGAAAATTTGCAGGCTTTATTAAACTCTCAATCTCGCCTGAAAGCCGTTAACTTCCTGATAAATAACTTCGAGCGCCGCCGGAAAAAAGAGGTGCTGCGGTCTTTTCCCTACTTCGCCACCATGAACACCACCAACCTCTGCAACCTGAGGTGCAAGTTCTGCGAGATACATTACTTTTATAAAAAGGCTAAGGAGGTAGCCGGCAAGGTCTTCCCGAATAACCTCACCGCCGAATTACTCAAGAACCATGACAGATGGCTCCGGCGTATCATTGCCATGGAGCTCTCCGGCGCCACCGGCGAGCCCTTTGTTAATCCTTACATAATGGAGGTAATCAGCTACCTTAAAAAGCTCGGCATCAGGCTCTCCGCCACCACTAACGCCCTGCTGATTAACGATGAGGCGGCGCGGCGGTTGATAGACAGCCGGTTCGATTCGCTGCTTGTTTCGGTTCACGCCGGAGACAGCCAGACCTACGCTGAATTGCAGGGCGGCGATTTCGACAGCTTACTCGCCGGGCTGGAATCTATCATCAGACTTCGCAACCGCCTGAACAGCCGCTATCCTCATATAGGCATCAACTTCGCTCTGAACCGCCTGAACGCCCACACCGTGGAAGGCCTGATGAAAAGGGTAAAAGACATCGGCGTGGACTCCTTTGTGATGAACCACTATTACAGCAGCCGCAACGTTCTGGAGAGCGATATATCGTTCTATTTCGATACCAGCACCTGCGATGCCCTGCTGCAGGACGCCTACGCCTACGCCGCCGGGACAGGGTTGCGTATGGTGCCGGCGAAGCCGCCCCTGCTCGGTGACATGAGCCACGCTGATATCGAGGAGGGCGGTCGTCCTAACTGCGAAGCGCCCTGGACGACGATAAAGTTCAAGGGGTGTGTGGAGTACGAAAACTGCGAGTACATCAGCGTGTGCAACCGGGTAATGCTCTTCCGAATAGATTACAGAAAATTCTACGAGAGTGGTAAAAACAGCTTTAGCAGGGACATCTGGAACAGCGGGGTATTACAGTACCTGAGAAGGACGGCAAACTCGGAGAAATCGAACCCTATCTGCCGCTTCTGCAAGGACCCCGAGACGCCACGGATACGCTGCTTGGATAACGTGGAGTACTCCCGCCGTCGCGACAATGCCATTAAAGACTTCTTTAAGGAGTTCAGCCAAAGCGGCCTGGCCCATCGGGAAGTCGAGGGGCTGACCCTGCTTACGGAAAACCCGTACAAGTACGATGAAAAAGACGGATTTTAAAATCCACATTCTCTACGAGTTCACAGAGGGGCCGTGGGGTGGTGGTAACCAGTTCCTCAAAGCCCTCCGGGGCTTACTGAGACAGCGTGGCGTTTATGCCGATATTCCGTCCGGGGCTCAGGCGATTCTGTTCAACAGCCACCACTACCTGGACACCCTCCTTCAGGCCAAGAGGAACTACCCCGGAAAGATATTTCTGCACCGCGTGGACGGCCCGGTATCGTATGTACGGGGTCGTGATAAAGCCGTTGACAGGGTGATTTTCCGTTTTAACAGCCTCATAGCCGACGGGACTGTTTTTCAGTCGAACTGGAGTCGAAAGATGAACGGCGAGGTGGGCATAAAAGAGGCTCCTTATGAGACGACTATCATCAACGCTCCCGACCCCGAGATATTCAATCGGCAGGACAAATTACGACCGTCCGGGAAAATGAAGCTGATTGCCACCTCCTGGTCGGGGAATATCCGGCGGGGTTTCGACACCTATGAATACCTGGACAGCCACCTCGACTTTAACCGTTATGAGATGACCTTCGTCGGCAACTCGCCGGTAAAATTCCGGAATATCCGGCACATACCGCCGCTCCCCAGCCGGGAGCTGGCCGCTATCCTCAAGGAGCACGATATCTTTATCACGGCCAGCTCGAACGACCCCTGCTCTAACTCCCTTATCGAAGCCATGCACTGCGGCCTGCCGGCGGTGGCCAGGAACGACGGCGGGCACCCGGAGATTATCGGCGAGGGCGGCGTGCTCTTTAACGACGAGGCCGACATCATCGAGGCTATTGAAAAGATATCCGGCACCTACGACCACTACCAGCAGAGCATCAGCCTGCCGGCCATTGAAGAGGTGGGGCAGAGGTATTACGATTTCGCCCGTAGCATTTATGATGACTATGCAAGTGGGAGCTACCGACCCAAGCGGCTGAATGGCTTCGGGAAAATGCGGTTGAAGGTGAAGCTGCTGCAGTGGCGCTCTTTGGACAGGCTTAGCGGCGTCTTCGGCACGTTAAAGAAGGCGGTCGTAAACCGCAGCCGGTAACAGGAGCCGCAATTTGACAAGATACAGGTCATCGGAAGAAAAAGCTGTACAACTTTATCAACGGGGAAGGTATCTTACCTTTCAGCCGGGCTGGCAGCACCGACGACAGCAGGCTCAGTAAAGCCTTTTTAAGTGAGTATTTCCGGTACACATTGTACTGAAACCGTCGGCGTAGCCTGTTGATATCTGCGTTGCTGAAATCAGGTAATTGCAGTACCGACTCTTCGAAGTAATTATAAGTAGACGAGAGCACTTCTTCCTTGATATAGCCCTTTTCGTAACACATGTCACCCAGTGCCGAACCCGGGAAGGGATAATAGGTCGATAACTGTATCGTATCCGGTCTTATTATCTGATTAAGTTTTATCGTCTTTTGAAAACCGGCAGGTGTTTCTCCTGGTATTCCAATCATATTAAAAGAGGACACCTGCAATCCGCTTTCCCTGGCGATATCGAAGGATTCTATGATTTGTTTATCGGTCATGCTTCTATTCAGGACCTGTTTCCTCAGGGCTTCGTCACCCGATTCAACGCCGATGATTATACCGGCGCATCCTGCCGATTTCATCAGACCGGCAATCTTTCTGGTAATTAATTCAGGCCTGGCATTACAGGAAAAAGGAACGTTAAAATGCCGGGGATATTCCGAACAGAACTCTTCCAGCCACCTCCCGTTTTTCACAAAAGTATCATCGTCAAAGAAAAGATGATGGGGATGATATCGTTCAACGACGAGCCCGATTTCCTCAAGCGCATTGGCGACACTCCTGAATCTAATCGCGGCTCCCTTTCCTTTATATATACTTTTCAGCGTACTGTTACAGCAATAACTACAGTTATAGGGGCATCCTCGTGAAAAAGTAAAATTGGTGTAGTTCAGTATATCCTGCGCCGGGAAGATGGAGCGGTCGGCAATGGGTAACTTATTTAAATCATCAATCAGAGACCTGACTTCATTCTGGATAATTTCACCATTTTTCCTGAACCAGAAATTGGCAACATCCGGATATTCACTACCTTTATTTAACCTGTTGATTAATTCCAGTAAAGCGAGTTCTCCCTCGCCCCGGCATACCCCATCGATAGACTCTGTTTCGAGTAACGATTCCGGAAACATTGTCGTGTGTGAACCACCGACAAAGATGGGTATGCTGAATTGCTCTTTAACCCTGCGAGAGAAGTCCTTGACCAGCGGCCAGTGAAGAGAGGTACAGGAAATAGCCATAAGGTCTGGCGCAGCCGAACCTATAGCCTCGCACGCTGAATCATAATTACTATTGATAAGTTTTAACAGGCTTGTTTCATGCCCCTCGGCCTTGAGGACTGCCGAAAGAGAACCGATACCATATACGAAAGTCGGATTCTGCCCCGCCACCGGATGTACGAATAATATTTTCAATGGCAGCTACCCCTTTACGCCCATCTATCGCTATTCTAATATTGGCATAACCATAAGGTCAAGAGCGATGGTCTGAGCTCAAGTGACTGCTGGCAGCCGTGTTATGTCTGTGGACAAATGTGTTTCTCTATACTATACTGTTTTATATTGTAGAATTAACTGGCAATTCTATCGCAGACGCCACACCAAGTTTTCCCGGGAGGTACGACCAGAAATGGCTCCAGACAATATTGAAGTTGTCATTCTTTGCGGTGGAGCCGGCACCAGGCTTAAAGAAGAAACGGAGTCCCGGCCCAAGCCCATGATTGAAATCGGGGACAAGCCGATACTCTGGCATATCATGAAAATCTACTCGGCCTGCGGTTTCAAGGACTTCATTCTCTGCCTGGGCTATAAGGGAGAGACAATCAAGAACTACTTCTACAACTACGAGATTCTGAGAAACGACTTCACCATTGAGCTGGGCAACCGTTCTCATATCGAAATCCACAGCGATTGCCAGGAAAAAGACTGGCGGGTTACCCTGGCCGATACCGGGGAAAAGTCCCTGAAGGGTTCCAGAATCAGGCAAATAGAGAAGTACGTTACAGGAGACCTGTTCATGGTCACCTACGGAGACGGCCTGGCGGACATCGACCTCGCTGAGCTGCTAGCCTTTCATAAGAGCCATGGCCGTATCGGGACGGTTACCGGCGTGCGGCCACCCTCAAGGTTCGGGGAAATTTTGATGAAGGACAACCGGGTAATCTCGTTCATGGAAAAGCCGCAGGTATCCGTCGGCCTGATAAACGGCGGATTCTTCGTTTTCGACCGCAAGTTCTTCGGATATCTAACGGAAGATGAGGACTGCGACCTGGAGAGGGGTGCCCTGGAGCGTCTGGTAGCCGACGGTGAGTTGATGGTCTACGAACATAAAGGCGACTGGGAGTGTATGGATACCCTCCGGGATATGCAGTATCTGAATCGGTTGTGGCAGAACAGCCAGGCATTCTGGAAAATTTGGAAAGAGTGATATGCCGAATCCAGCTAGCAGGGTGCTGATAACCGGAGCGACGGGCTTTATAGGTTCCCATTTAGCACGCCGACTGGTGAGTGGGAAAACAGAGACCGGCATCATCAAACGCGAGAACTCGGACACCTGGCGTATTAAGGACCTGACAGGCGAACTGGCGACCTATGATGTTGATATCCGGGATACCCGTGCTATCGCTGCGGCGGTTGCGGACTTCAGACCGGAGGTCGTTTGCCACCTGGCGGCTTACTACGCTGTGGAGCACCAGCCCCAGGAGATATCCCTCCTCGTCGATACCAACTATCTGGGTACTTTAAACCTGCTCGAGGCGGCTAAAGAGTCCGGAGTCAGGCTTTTCGTTAATACGAGTACCTGTTTCGTTTATCATGAAAGCCAGGACAAGCTAACCGAGAATGCTACCATAAACCCGCTTAACCTGTATGCCCTGACCAAGTTGCACGCGGAGCAGGCCTGCACCTATTACGCCGAAAAATACGGCCTGAAGTCGGTGACCCTCCGCCTTTCCCCCCCCTACGGCCCGGCCGACCACGATAGACGGCTGATTCCCTACGTGATAAGAAGCCTGCTTGCCGGGGAAAGCCCGAAGATGACCACCGGCCAGCAGCGGTGGGACTTCATCTATGCCGAAGACATCGTGGATGCCTTTATTAAAGCCCTGGCCGCCCCGGAGCTTGAGCAGCCGCACGAAATTTTCAACATCGGCAGCAGTCGCGCCGTCAGCGTTAGAGAGGTCACAGCGAGGATAAGGGAAATCACCGGCGCCGGAGCGGAGCCGGACTGGGGAGCCATCCCTCATCGGGGCAACGAGGTCTGGTTCACCTGCGCCGATATCGGCAAGGCCGCGAAATATTTGGGCTGGCAGCCGAAAACGGATATACTGGAAGAGGGGTTGAAGCTTACCGTTGCATGGTATCGGAGTAGGGGTTAAAAATGGAAGAGAGCCATATAGAAGGCGTCGTAATCAAGCCGCTGAAGAAGATACCGGACGAGCGGGGTAGTGTCTGCCACATGCTACGCTGTGACGACCCCGTTTTCGAAAAATTCGGGGAGATATACTTCTCCACGGTAAATCCCGGGGCCATCAAGGGGTGGCACCTTCATAAGGAGATGACCCTGAACTACGCCGTGATACACGGAGCGATAAAGCTCGTCCTCTATGACGACCGGGAAGGCTCCCCCACGCGGGGCAGCCTGATGGAAATCTTCACCGGCGAGGAGAACTACCTGCTGGTCAAGGTACCGCCAGGAATCTGGAACGGGTTCAAGGGGCTCGGGCAAAAACCCGCCATCGTCGCCAACTGCGCCACGATACCCCATGACCCCGATGAGATAGAGAGAATCAGCCCGTTTACGGACAAGATACCCTACGACTGGGATAAAGAAAGTGGCTAGCTACTTCGGGGATATTTACCGAAACAAGAGGGTACTGCTCACCGGGCATACCGGCTTCAAGGGTGGCTGGCTGTCGCTCTGGCTGACCGAACTGGGCGCCGGGGTTATCGGCTATTCGCTGGAACCCCCGACGGAGCCGAACCTGTTCGAGTCCATCGGCCTGGAGGACAGGCTCACCCATATCGTCGGCGATGTACGGGACGAATATAGTCTGCAATCTGTTTTTAAAGAGCACCAGCCGGAGATTGTCTTTCACCTGGCCGCCCAACCGCTGGTGAGGTTTTCCTACGAAGAACCAAGGCTCACTTACGAAACGAATATCATGGGGACGGTAAATGTCCTGGAAGCGGTGCGAAAGACTAACTGCGTCCGTGCCTGTATCATCGTTACCAGCGACAAGTGTTACGAGAACCGGGAGCTGGACTACGGGTACCGCGAAACCGACCCCATGGGCGGCTATGACCCGTATAGCTCCAGCAAGGGCTGTGCCGAGCTGGTTACCGGCGCCTACCGCCGGTCGTTTTTCAGCGGCGGGCAGGGCCGTAATCTCGCTTTATCATCGGTGCGTGCCGGTAACGTTATCGGTGGTGGAGACTGGGGGAAGGACAGGATAGTCCCGGACTGCATGAGGGCATTATCCAGGGGAGAGGCAATAAGTCTGCGTAGCCCTGCGGCGGTAAGGCCCTGGCAGTACGTGCTGGAGCCACTCTCCGGCTACCTGCGTCTGGGGACTTTGATGTACAAAGATGACACCAGCTACAGCAGCCCCTGGAACTTCGGCCCGGACAATGAAATTGTGATAACCGTGGAGGAGCTGGTCAAGCTCGTTATTGAGTACTACGGTAGCGGCGCCTATACCAGAGATGCCTCCGGTCACCCGCACGAGGTTAACTTCCTGAGGCTGGACGCGAGCCAGGCCCACACCAAACTCGGCTGGCAGCTGGTCTATAATGTCCATACCGCTATCGCGCATACCGTCGGCTGGTATAAAAATTTCTATGCCGGCATGGGTCGGGAAGAACTTTACCGGTTCACGGTAAGGGAAATCCAGGAGTATACCAGCCTCATGAGGGAAGAGGGTTAAAAGTATGTCGGGATTCAGGCTGGGCGATATAGTTGCCATCAGGAGCGAAACCGGACAGGAATTCGGGCTGATATATGACGCCCGCGATGACCGCCTTCAGGTTATAGAAATGATGCCCCAGTCCGGGACAGACGCGAACGCTGTAAAAATCGGCAATGACGACCTGCTTGTGGGCAAGCTGCCGCAGGACTACTGCGTCCTCACGGACAGCCTGTCTTCTGTCTCCACGGAATCAATCGTGGAAAAAGCCGGCGCGGTCAGCGTTCGGAAAATAGACGAGGTACTGCGGCGGATGGCCGGCCGTATCGCCCAGAAGCACTACGACGCCGTCCACCGCCCGGACGAGGCATTCGCCCCCGGACAGACCTACATCCGCTACGCCGGGCGCGTCTTCGACGCCGCGGAGATAAAGGCGCTGGTGGACTCTTCATTGGATTTCTGGCTCACCACCGGTCGCTTCGCCAGGCAATTCGAGGAGGAGTTCAGCCGTTTTCTGGGAGTTAAGCACTGCCTGCTGACCAACTCCGGCTCTTCGGCCAACCTGCTGGCCGTATCCGCCCTGACCTCCCCCAAACTGGGGGAGAGGAGGCTCAAGCCCGGTGACGAGGTGATAACCACCGCCTGCGCCTTTCCCACCACGGTGAACCCCATCGTTCAGAATAACCTGGTCCCTGTTTTTCTGGATGTGGATATCGGGGCTTATAACGTAAGGGCGGATGACATCGAAAAAGCCTTATCCCCGAAGACCAGGGCTATCTTTCTGGCCCACACCCTGGGCAATCCCTTCGACCTGGACAGGGTGATGGCCGTCGCCCGTCGGCACGACCTCTGGGTTATCGAGGACAACTGCGACGCTCTCGGCTCCATGTATCAGGGTAAATACACCGGCACCTTCGGGCATATCGCCACCTTCAGTTTCTACCCGCCCCACCATATCACCATGGGGGAAGGGGGTGCCCTGGTCACCGGCGACAGCGCATTGAAGAGGCTCATTGAGTCCTTCCGCGACTGGGGGAGGGACTGCTGGTGCGAGCCCGGCCGTGACGATACCTGCGGCAAACGGTTTGGGTGGCAGCTGGGGACGCTGCCCTTCGGCTACGACCACAAGTATATCTACTCTCACATCGGCTATAATCTGAAAATTTCCGACATGCAGGCGGCGGTGGGCACAGCCCAGCTTGCCAAACTCCCCGACTTTATAGAAGCCAGAAAACGTAACTGGCGTACGCTTTATAACGGCCTGAAGAAATGCGACGCATATTTCGTTCTTCCCAGGACTACCGGGGGCTCCGAGCCGAGCTGGTTCGGCTTCCCGATAACGGTGAAGGAGAATGCCCCGTTCTCCAGGAATGAGATTACGGGCTATCTGGAGGGAAGCAAAATCGCCACGCGGCTGCTATTTGCGGGCAACATTGTCCACCAGCCGAGCTTCGAGGGTGTGAAATACCGCGTCTCCGGAGAACTTAAAAATACCGACTTCATTATGAACAATACCTTCTGGCTCGGTGTCTATCCGGGGCTGACCGGCGAGATGCTGGGTTACATAATAGGCAAATTCGAGGAGTTTCTGAAGGAACGTCTACAATAAATGGAGTAGGGCAGTTTGAATGAAGACAATGATGGATTTCTGGCGAAAAAAATATCAGAAAACATGGGACTTAAAGATGTCTCAGGGTTTAGTCGAAAGAGAAGGAGCGGTATTAGGTAAAGACAGCTTATATTTAAGAAACGGATTCAGATTAGAAGAATACACTATACTAGATTACCTGCTTAGAAATCTGTCAGAACAAAAGGAAAAAATAAGGGTGGTCGATGTTGCTTGTGGTTCCGGCCTAGTGCCTTTTTTCATATATATCAACAGAGAGCGATACAGCGATATAGAATATACTGGGATAGATTCTTCTGAAACGCAGCTATTCATGGCCAGATTAAGAAACCCGTGGGGCTTTGCGGAGTTTAAAAAAACCAATCTATATGATACGGGATTGGATAACGATTACGGTGATTTGGTACTTAACTGGCAAACAATCAACCATGTTGGAAAGATAAAGCAGGCCATTGATGAACTGACAAGGATTTCTAATAATTTAGTATACATAATAAATTACTATTATTATACTGAGGTACAATGGGTAAAGAAGTATAACCCACAAATATACGAAAAAGAATATGCAAAATTGGGTTGGTGCTTTAATATTGATGAAATTAAGCGATACATAGAACAAAAAACCTACCATCAACTATGGAAAGAAATTAAGGACGAAAAATTTGGCCGAGGTTTTCCACCGGGAACAACCAGCCAACATACCATTATCTCGATAAAACAGCCTATAAATTATGATTTAAGAAATCTAGCTACGGACTGGGCAAATACCATACTGGAAGGCTAATGGAATCTTTATGCCAACAACAATCATCGGTAATAAAAAATACCGTTACGAAGTTTCAATCAGAGTAGAGGCCAGCGACCCTGACGCCGTCCATATCGTGCAGCCCTGCCATAACTCCGCGGAGTTGACCGACCTATCGGTCGGGTGTATCAGGAAATACACGGGCATACCCTATGTCCTCTGGCTGGTAGACAACTGCTCGGACAGGGAAACACGGGACTTCCTCGTCGGGCTGGAAGGCGTCAACGTCATTTTCAATCGCACTAAAATAGGCTCTTTCCTCCGTCCCTGGTACAGAATCAGTTATGGTGGTAGCCTGGCCAACGCCGTTGCCCTGGAGCTGGCCGCCAGGATTATCGACGGGAAATACGTGTTCGTCATGCATAACGACTGCGTTCCCTGCAGGGAGGGATGGCTGGCCTATCTCAAGTCCAGGCTGAACGACGAGGTGAAAATCGCCGGTGTCCGCCAGGACCCGGGCCGGGTAAGGGCAATGCACCAGTCCGGCTTTCTCTTCGACTTTACGCTCTACGGGAAACTCAGCCTGACCTTCATGCACAACATGCCGACGTATGATGTAGGAGACCAGATTACTGCCGGGTTGCTTGATGGCGGCTACCGTTACTTCGTCTGCAAAAACACCTACAACAATCCGGAAACGGCAGCATGGCTGGACAGGGAAACCTGCCCGGATTTCATGAGGGAATACGTCTTCGATAAATGCTTCGATGATACCCGTGAACCCATCTACCTGCACCTGGGACGCGGCACTATGGCAAACAGAGAGGATTCTCTTAAAGAGAAGCGACTATCAAGAGAAGAATGGGTAGACCTCGTTACCCGGCATTATCTATAGAACAACCACCATCACGAAGGTAGTTTAGATGCGCTCATACCGAAGAATACAGCTGGATAAAGACCTTGAAGAAGCCCGGGGATACATGAAGGGCATCACCCTGGATGTTGGTGGAGGCCGGGAGAGGGGTACTTATAAATTATCGGAAGGTATTAACCGGGTGGTCATTGATATTAACGCCGCCCATCGACCACACATTCTGGCCGATGTCCGCAGTATACCGGTGAAATCACACTCCGCAGACTGCGTCAGGTGCACGGAGCTGCTGGAGCACGTAGAATACCCGGAAGATGTCGTGGAGGAAATCTCCCGGGTACTCAAACCGGGCGGGGCGCTGGTCCTCTCCGTTCCCTTCATTGCCAATGTTCACGCCGACCCTCAGGACTTCCAGCGTTTCACCGACGTGAAACTGAGGAGCATGCTGGCTAGGGCAGGGCTGGAGGTTATCAAGTTAAAGAAGCAGGGGCTTTACTTCTCAGTCCTCGGCGACATGGTCAAGCGAGCCATTATAAATGCCAGAACACGCCTGGCTTTACTGCTCTACTGGTTGTTGCCGCTACTCAACCTCATGGTGAAGCTTGATAATCGCGCCTTCGTTAGGAACTCCAGGTTCCTGAGTTCGTTTGTCTCCGGGTACTTTATCGTGGCGGTGAAAAAGGGATAAGAACTCTATGAATGAAGAGATACAGTTCGACAAGTACCACAAGAGAGGCCCCGGCTACCACTGGGGGCAGATAAGCTGGTCTATTACACGGAGAAATATCTTTGTCGCCGCGAGGTACGAAATTGCACTCGGTCAGCTCGGACATTGTGAAGGCAAGCGGCTGCTGGACGTCGGCTGCGGCGACGGTGCTCTGAGCTATCTCCTTGCCCGTCGGACCGGAGCGCATGTCACCGGTATTGACTCTTCCGCTGATGCCATACACTTTGCCCGCGAAAAAACAAAGTCTGATTCTAATATAGAGTTTATTGAAGCCTCAGCGTACCATTTGCCGTTTCCTCCAGACAGCTTTGACTACGTTGTCTCGTCCGATGTTATCGAGCACCTTCAAGACCCGCAGGCAATGCTGACGGAAATAAAGAGGGTCTTCGACGGGAAGGGCAAGATAATCATTACTACACCTTTACGATTTACCGAGGAACCTCTCGATAAAATGCACGTTCAGGAATTTTTTGAATCGGATTTCCGCCAGTTGCTCAATGAGTATTTCGGTAGTGAAATAAATATAATAAAGACCCATCCGGTGGTCTTCATGGAGCTGCAGAACCGGCACTTTCTGATTAAGTACCTCTTTAATCTGCTGAATCTCCTGTTCCGCTTCAATCCATTTAAGAAATCACGGGAGTGGCGATATTACACCATACAAACAGCCGTGATAGGGGAGTCTTAAGGGCTTAAAATGGCTAAACCTAAGATAAGCGTAATCATGTCCGTCTATAACGGGGAAAGGTATCTCCGGGATGCTATAGATAGCATCCTCCAGCAGACATTTACCGATTTTGAGTTCATCATCGTTGACGACGCTTCCACGGATAGCTCGCTCTCGATAATACGAGGCTACCCGGACAGCCGTATCCGGGTTATCGCGAACGGTGAGAACATCGGCCTGACCAGGTCCCTCAACAAAGCTATCGAACAGGCACGCGGCGAATATATTGCCAGGCAGGACGCCGATGATATTTCCCTGCCTGCCCGCTTCCAGGAACAAATAAGCTATCTGGAGAAACACCCCGATGTGGTGATGCTGGGCACCAGCGTTTACCGTATTGACGAGGAAGGCAGGGTGGTGGGGAAAATAATACCCCCGTCGAAGCCCGGACGGAAGCTTCTCAAGCGTAACCATTTCAGCCACGGCTCCATAATGGTCAGGAAGGCGGTACTCGATAGACTGGGTGGATATAACGAACTGTTCCGGTACGGCCAGGACTACGAGCTGTGGCTGAGAATCACCCGGCATAACCAGGCGAGGAACCTGAAGAAAATATTATACAAACTGAGGTTCCACCGCGAAAGTATCGGTACGACCAGAAGAGAAGAGTCGCTCCTGTGTCACTACCTGGCTATCCGTCTGGCCACGGGACAGGCCGACGAAGCCATGCTGGAAGCCATCAGGGAGAACGGCATGTCGAGCTTGCATTCCTATCTGAATAAAAACGAGCGGGCGTTTTTTCATAAAGAGCTTGCCGGCATGTATATGGCGATTGATGATATCGCCGCAGCCAGGGAACATTATAATCGCGCGTTCAGGCTAAAGCCGCTGGATATCTATAACGATTTCAACCTCATGATATCATACGCGGGCAAGGGCGCCTGGTCCAGGGTTCACCGGATTTACGAATATTTTAAGTATGAACTGTTCTAACGATTAGAATTATCGAGGAAAGCACTAACCGGGCCGACTGTATAAATACGGGAAAAACCCTCTTCGGCCAGGAGTTGGTTGATGTTATAATCCAATTTAATCGTTGCATTCAGAAGAGGCATCGCCTTCCGAACGAATTCTTCCCTGATAACGATAACGGCATACCGATATTCAGAAAAGTCCTTGGTGAAAAAAGCTCTGTTACCCTCGATGCTGATTATTCGATGAAGCGATTGTCTAAAGGGAATCATAGCCGCTGCCGTCCCATCAAGTACTATATCGCCATCGGACACTTCCAGGATAGTCTCTACTGCTTGCATCTCGGACACCGTATACGCCTGTCGGGGGTTTGACATATCGGGGAACAGCGGCCTGTCCATGTTTCCACGCGTGTTCATGATTATCAGGAAGGAGAGAATAATTACCACGGACGTAAGTAATGGAACCTTGATAAATTTCGACCTGACCATTGCCGAAAGCAGGTAGAACGAGACAGCCAGCGGTACGGATAAAAGGATGTGTGAATAATACTCCCACCTGTAGAATAAAATATCGTATGTCCCGTAATTTATCACTCCGAAGAATACTATACCCAACAATACTATCCCACCCACCGCCAGGTTGAAGGTGTACGGATTTCTTGATTTGTAAGACACCATATAAAAACAACCGATAACCGCGATGGCACAAACCAGCAGCTTGCCTATATTGTTAAAAAATAGAATGCCCTCCGGTATCTCGTAGGTGTACGGTTCGGCCTCGGGTATAACAACCTGAAGCTGGTTCATGGTTCCCATACTAAAATTCTGTTTCATTAAGCCCAGCATCGATATAAGGTCGCCGGTGACATACATCCACCAGGCGAACATTCCTATAGTGGACAGCAGAACAATATTAAGAGTCACTACGGGCAAATTCTCCTGACCCCGCCCCATTTTATCGATAATTCTGGCCCCAACCCAAAAGGCTATTAGCAGTATTATCATCCACAGGGCAATCAATTGATGTGAAAAAATTGACACGGCTATGAGAAGAAAGGAGAGCAAAGTCACCATAGCAGCATGGTGGCTCTGTTCTCGCTTAAACAGCAAGTAGATAAACAGTGATATAAA
>Ga0315543_1000227_pt1 | contig 71076 bp, 64 predicted proteins | sample SalMarSW160210MG_2_FD_203098 | JGI IMG/M metagenome (GOLD analysis project Ga0315543, IMG submission 203098) | Salt marsh sediment microbial communities from the Plum Island Ecosystem LTER, Massachusetts, United States - Salt Marsh Sediment SW1601-210 ... | reverse complement strand
GTGCTTTGGAAGGAAAGAATTAAATCTATGTTCGAGAAATCTATCGTACATGACAAAAATTTTGAGTTTTTAATCGAGGCATTAGCTCACGCTGCGTAACTAACTGTCAAAAGTGCGAAAGCTAACTCTAGGATTCTTACATCAAATCCTTGGGCTGATTCACCGGGCTTAGGAATAGCCAGAAGCATAATACTATCTACGCTTTGTGCATAACGCTTTAGTTTTTCCACGGGCGTTTGTACAGTAACACACAGACCAGCTTTTTTGCCATAAGAACGGATTAGAGAAATAGCTTTGGAGACATCCTCATCGATTTCCATGTGGATGAAGATAGCATCCACAAAAGGTGCTATTTTGTCGATCCATTTTGAGGGTTCCTTAGACATAAGGTGAGTATGTATTTGCTTTTTTGGCCAGTAGGCCCTGATGACTTCTGCTCGGTAAGCCTTGGGATCCAAGTAGTTTTCACCAAAAGTGTGGTCGATTACATCCACGTGTATGAAGTCCGAGGTTGCCTCCACCTTTTCATAAATCTTCTTGATATCCTCTACGCCGTTGGCATAAATTGCCACACCCACTTTCTTATAATCGGCAAAAGAGAATTTTCTGTGGAGCATATATCCAACAAGGAAAAAGCATCCAGATATTGTAAACCGAGCACTTGCATAACTCCAGCCGAGTTCCTCAAGTTGTTTTTTGAAGGTGAATTGAACTGCAGCTGAACCAGCCGATATCAATACAAAGTAGAAAAATGCTTTGTATCGTTTAGCTATAGGCACTTTGAAGTTAAAATGAACATTCATCCAGAATGCAAAAAGGATACTTGTTGTCAGACCTAATAAAGTCGCAGCCGGGTCATGCAAACTTATTTTTTGTAGCCAATGATAGCAGATGACCTCGAGAATAAGCGATGCTATTCCAATAACAATGTAAATGCCCAAAAGGCGATAGCGGTAGAGGAAAAACCTTCGCTTTCTTGATATTTCTGGATCCAGAAAATGTAGCATAATAACGCTTTTACAATGCTTTAAATGGTTATATGCTGATTATGATCGGTGCGCTTTTCGGCGTTTCGGCTTTTTTATAAACTCGCCTACTTATGTTACTTTAGCAGAACGAGATATATATAAGTTTCTACTGAACTTTCGTAAAATCGAAAAATAGGACCCTAAATGCCCATTTTGACGACAAATATCAATAGTAGGACATCAGACAAAATTATGGAGGGTACAATACCCGTTGCATATGGTCAGGGGAAATATCAAGTCCATACGTAAATCTTGATGATGCACGTCCTCAGGGCAACGGCAACAAGCCCTTTTGCCATCTAAGATTAAACGATCTGCGGATTCTCCTTGCTTTAGACACAAGCCTTCTTGCCTGACCATAGGTTAATACCACAGGCAATAGACAACTGCCCCACGCGAGCGCCTGGCTTGTGGTCGCCCCGGCATCCACTGCGTTTTGTAGATAATCCTTTAACCGAATCCGATCTAACCGAGACGCTTCGGCACGCATAAGCTTGTAGTTGTTTAGAACAAAAATCCTGCCCTTTCGCGTGAAAACGTCATCACCCAAGAGCTGAAAATATCTTTTGTGCAAAGCAATCAGTTCATCCGGAAAGAAACCGGTTACATTGCTCTGGCTGTCCTGGCCTTTGTGACACCTGTACTTGACATAAGGTTCGGTAAATACAGCAACAGGACCACCGCGTGCCACGTTAAAAAGAAAAGGTCTATCAATGACTTTGCCATAGGTCTCCCACTGAAAACGGTTTATTTTAAACAGCTCCGTTCGATACACGGCCGAACCGAAGTGAAAACTAAAACCGCCATACAGTGCTGCCGCAAAATCAGTTACGCTCTCGAAGTATTTGACTTTTTTGGCCAGTGTGGTCCATACTAATCTTGGTTTCTTATCAACCGTGACAACGGTGCCTACTAACGAAAGCCTGTCGTACTTGTTGATAATATTGAGCAGCGCGTTGATATAATCCGGATGCATCAAGTCGTCATCATGAAAGACCATTGTCCACTTCGCACTGGCCAACGACTGTGCCTTTTCGAAATTTCCACTGTGACCAAGATTGCGACTGCTTCGGTAAATTTCGACGCGATAATGCTTGAATTTATCCAGTACCTGACTTGTGTGATCGGTGCTGCCATTGTCCAGAACAACAAGCCGAAATCCACTTGCCCTCTGACCACAAATCGTCCGCAGTGTCTGCTCTAAAAAGTCAGCCCTGTTGCAGGTCAGCACAAAAACTTCAATATCTTCTGGGCGGTATCTCATTTATCCTAACAGATGTCCTCATCTAACAGTCTGCCGCTTATATCCGAGGCAAAAACGTATTTGCGCAGCCAGGCAAACAGCAGAAATAGACCAACAGAAGTGATAAAAACAGTAATCAGTGCACAAAAATATCCAGCCGAATTGTTGTACCCAAGTATCCAAGATTCGCTTTTGATAATTGGACGCCCGCTGACAAAAAAGTAAGGTAGCCAAAACACCAACGCAGAATCGAACGCTACAAGCAGCAAAATCAAAAACACCTTTGCGAGAATCACAGTCACCCAATTGCCACAAGAACATCGCAGCCGACCGTATTGTATTTCCTGATTACGAAACTTCTTTTTCTGTAAATTCTATCTTGCTCTAAGGGAGGTCCTATATTTATAGATACGACAAAAATCTAATCAATATCAGTTTTTGTCGATCCAAACATACACTTTTCAACAAATATGCCATTTGTTCCATTCGAGAAAATAAGGGTATAATCAACCCTTTTCAGAAATGACACTACATTCAACCCATTAGTATTTGTTTCTACCATCAAAACCCTCGGGCGAAATATTCTCCAGTCATTGCTCCTTAACACCTGTAAATCATAACCCTCAGCATCAACAGAAAGAAAATCCAGATCTGTAGTCAAGTATTCCTGAAATACACTGGCAAGAGGCTCAACATGAACCGTCCTTTCCGCAATGACCTTTTCGCTCGAATTCATAGCAATTTGTCTGTCGAAAGTAGATAACGCATCCGCAGACATGATATAAAAAGTCATTTCTCCAGCAGTTTCTCCAATGCCGATATTAAGATTAATATCGCGAGGCCGATCTTCGACTATTTTGGCATACAAAGCCACATTTGGCTCAACGTTTATTCCACGCCATCCTCTATCATAGAAGCGCTTTGTATTATTGAACACAACAGGATCATTCGCCCCAATGTCACAATAGAAACCTGCTTTTTTCTGCTCAAAGATCAAGTCCAAAATAAGATATTCATGGTACTGGCTATAAGAATTAAGGCATTCGTGCACAAATGGTTTGAGCCCTTTGTTATGTGCTTTATACTTGTACTTGCGATATGCACTTGTTATAATTGGAGGAACATAATTTGATATGTGAATTTCCTTCGATAGTAATTTCATACAACACCTCTTATATGTTTGGAGTGTCTTTCAGAGTTGTATAAAATCTTATCAGCTTCATTCAAACTGGAAAAAACTCAATGCCTGATGTTTGTCACTACCCTTTGAGGGGCTTTAGTAAGATACTCTGGAAATCCGATACAATTTTCTTTTCTGTTTCACCAAACACTCCCGCGACGAAAGCTCCCACAATGTAAGCCGTACTTAGCAATCCGGCAGCGGCAACAAGCGAAAACCAGTTATCGAGGTATGGCTTAATTAACAATCCTATGGAGCACATCAGAATTGCCATAACAAGCGGATATGCGTAGGAATATAGGAAAAGTTGCCAGAAGGGTAACTTCAGGTAGTTTTTTAAGACAAATATAAAGAATCCGACGTCGACCACGTTGGCCAGAAGAAACCCTAAGCCAGCGCCGATCAGACCAAGTGAGTGAATAAATACAAAAAGGCCGGCAGCTAATACGATTCCTCTGGCAAGGGTATAGGCTGAAAAGACACGTAACTTTCCCATCCCGACGACGATCGCACTAGTCAATCCGACTGTGATGTGCCCTACTAAGCTTGATACGACAAGGAGCCGGAGAATGTGCCTTGTCTGCACAGCTACAGATTCACCAACCCACAGCTTGAGGAAGATATCCCCATATACCAAAAGCAGCGGAAACACAAGTAGCGCTGCTGCCGCAGAAAATCTTGCTGTTTTTTTAAATATTTGTCTGAGCTGCTCTGACCTGCCGCCTGCGTGAAGCTCACTTGACATCGGAAATAAAAATGCAAAGATGCTGTTCATCAATCCCAGTGCAGAACTGATAATTGACCATTGGATACTATAGACCGCTACAGCAGCAACACCCAACCACATACCTATTAGGGTTCGATCTAAACCTAAAGTTACAAATCCTGTCACTCGCAGCAATATTCCCATAGCCACATAGCTTTTGACGCGTCTTAGTGTGTTAATGTCCAGAGTCAATGCAATTCTGAAATATGGAATGAGATGCTTGACCGCAAAGACCAGCGCAACTGCCGATAGCCCATAGGTTACGACACGCACCAGGACAAATCCAGCAACACCGTATCCAGCGTAGACTAAACTCACTCCAACAATGGATCCCGTCACAAGAGTAAGAATACGTATTGTGTTGGCAACATCGTAACGCTGTATACCAGTAAGGCAGGCCCTACCCCATGAGCATAAAAGATTCAAAGCAAAACCCACTGCCGCAAGCTGGAAAACAAGCTGGGCACCGCCTCTTTGATGTGCCGGAATGGTAAAAACCCGATCAACAAGAAAATCCCTACTCAGGTATATCACAAAGAAACCACCCAAACCTATCATCAGATACAAAAGCAGTGTCGTACTGAGCAGCCGGTTGGCTAAAAGACGATGGCCCTGGGCATGATCTTGTGCAAGCAGTTTGGTGATAGGAACGTCCATTCCTAAATCCATAATCACCAAGTATCCACTGATAACAAGTACGAGACTTTGCAGACCGTATCCGTCTTCACCTAAAAGCCGTAGCAGTATCGGCGTCGTTATGAAATTAACCAGAAGCGGTGCAAGAAATCCGCCAGCATTAGCCACCATGTTTACTGCAGTTTGATTGATTCTGTTCATAGAGGGGTCTTATTCAGTCGTCAGCGTGCAACGTCACCGGAAAAAAGCATTAAAATATTTCACAACTGAACTTCGTATGAAATCTATACTCACGGTCTTCGGAAGAATTGAAACAGTCTAATTATTGAATTGAGGTAGCAAGCCTCCGATGAACTCTGCGAACCCTTCAACTGCATGTAGCTTCCCTCGCGGGCTTTCAAGATATTCTCTGCCGGCAGAAATCATCTTTATCGCACTTGCCTTTGAAAATCTCTCAAGATATTCTTCCAGCTCTTGCCACGATCCGAAATCGCGCATATCAATATAGGCGTCTTTGCGAATGTAATTCTCAATATCGGGAGCACCAAGATAAATGGGGATAACACCTGCAACAAAACAATCTATTATTTTTTCGGTGAAGTATCCCGGATATGCGACATTCTCAAAACAAACGCTAAATTTATACTCTGATATGGTCTTAACTTTGTTCTGAACTGGCAGAGCCAAGTCAGACAATACCCTTAGCTTAAGCTTAGTTCGCCATCGTCGAGGTAGCCTTTCCAACTCATTCCAACCTTCACCATAAACATCTATTTTCTCCCTCTTGCCAAAATATTCAATTAACTCAAGTCTCTTCGTCTGCAGTTCATCCTTGACAGCAATTCGCCATGTCCTTGAAAGGCGTCTGCGTAACATACCATAACAAAACTTGAGTTGAACGTATGGGTCGAGCGAAAACCTGAACGGTACCTTCCAATACTTGTTTGACGCCACAACTACCATGAATTTGCGGTCGCTCCAGGATGCAACAGGTTCCAAATTCCCCTCGTTATACACAGGAAAATACAACGGATAGCACTTGGTGTTGGAAAAGTGCCGCAAGTTTTCAAGCAAGCCTGAAAATAAGATCACATGCTCAAACTTTTGAGCTATGTCCGTTATCTCGTCATATAAAACAAACATCATCAGAGGCGATTCAAAGCAAGTTAATACCCAAGGTTTAGCACCGTATTTAATCAACTTTTCAGCCATAGGCGATATGCCTGATTGAATCACTATAACGTTTTCCGCCTTCCAATACCCCGCTTGAATATGCGATAAGGCTATATCTCCTGTTGCCACCGTGAATCCGTAGTCTCTTACAATATTAGCAAAAGTTGGAAGCCACAATGCTCCGGGAAATCTTCTCGCCCATTTGTCATCCAAAATCCGATTAGATCGAAACAGAAAACAATCATCGCAAAACGCAATATGCTTGGTAATTATATCCCTTGTCATTCCAGTTTTAATCGACAATGAAAAACACAATGCACAAATCCCAATCGTGACCGATCTTTCACCCGGAAATCTCCTTGATTAGTAACCTCATTGCTGGAAATGGTTTGAATTGAAGGTTAATTAGCTGTGCCATGGACTCGAGACGAGCCAACGGTCGACTTTTTCTTCATAAACCCAAAAAAAGTCTCCGCAATGTACATGATATGTTCGTCCTTTAAGCCTGGATAAACACCAATAAAAAACGTGTTGTTCATAATTAAATCGGTGTTCTTGAGGTCCCCTACTATTCGAAATTCGATATCCGCGTAGGCAGGCTGGCGTACAAGGTTACCGCAGAAAAGGTTGCGGGTTTCAATCCCGGCCTGTTCTAAAAAACCGGTAAGCTCATTGCGCGAAAAGTGAGCATCTTCCCGAACTGTAATGACAAATCCGAAATAACTGGGCTCGCTGTTTGGCGGGGTTTCCGGCAAAATTAGCATATCTCCAAAAGGATGCAGTGCCTCACGCAGCATCAACCAGTTTTTTCGGCGTGCTTTGATAAAACCATCCAGTTTGTTAAGCTGAGCATACCCGATTGCAGCCTGAATGTCTGTCAACTTGAGATTATAGCCAATGTGCGAATATACATACTTATGGTCATAACCAAACGGCAGCGCGCCAAATTGCTGGCTGAACCGCTTGCCGCATGTATTGTTTTTGCCGGTGTCACAGTAACAGTCCCGACCCCAATCGCGAAAAGACCGAGCAATCCTCAAAAGAGCTTTGTTGTTTGTGAGAACAGCACCGCCTTCACCTGTAGTGATATGGTGTGCCGGATAAAACGATAGTGTTGCCAGATCACCGAATGTTCCAACACACCGGCCATCGAGCTTCGAGCCCAAGGCATCACAACAATCCTCAATTAACCAAAGTCCCTTTTCCTTACAAAGCTCTGCCACTCTGGCAGCATCAAATGGAATCCCCATAGTATGAGCAATCATCACTGCCTTTGTCTTCTCGGATATGGCTTCAGCTATCGCATCGACTTCGGGAACATACGTGCCAAGCTCAACATCTATGAACACGGGCACTGCCCTGTTCTGAATAATGGGGTTGACAGTCGTAGGAAAACCTGCGGCAACGGTGACCACTTCGTCTCCGGGCCTAATCCGGCGTTCACCTAACAACGAAGACGTCAGTACGCTTAATGCGACCAAATTAGCTGATGAGCCGGAATTTACCAAAAGCACATGATCCACATTAAGTAGTCGTGCAAGTTCTGCCTCGAATCTCTTGCAATAACGTCCCTCTGTAAGCCAGAAATCCAGACTTGCATCGACAGCACCGATTAATTCATTTTGATCAAATACCCGTCCAGCGTATGGAATCTTATTCTTTCCAGGGACAAAATCCTGACAGGGAAATGCACACTTGTAATATTGTGCTACCATGCCGAAAATTTGTTCACGTAGATGTCCAGATTGATCCATTTAGCCTTCCTGACCAATGTGCCGCATAGAGAACATCCCAGCTTTGGAGTCCGACTGGTAAATATCCTTAGTCCACAACAGGCATTGCTTTTTAGCCTCCTCAATGTATCTGTCAATTTGTGACAAAGTGAGGTCCAGAATATTCACAGAGTCAACAAAATAAAATTTTCTGTACCACTCGGCAGTTTCCCTGATGGCATCGAATATACTGTATACTGGTTTCCATTTCAGAAGTGAGTCAGCTTTGCTCGTGTCCAATTTTAGAAAATTGACTTCCCGTTGCCCGACCATCTTGGAGATTTCGTAGTCACCATAACCCCATTGTTCGATGAACAGACGCACAACCTCCCCCACCGTCAATGTTGTACTATCACTCGGTCCGAGATTCCAGGCACCAGTATACTTTTCACCATGTTGATACATCACAGCCCCAAGCCATAAGTAACCAGACAGAGGTTCCAGCACAAATTGCCACGGCCTTATTGCTTGAGGGTTACGAATAAGCACTTTGCGATTTCGCGAAAGAGCTCTGACGCAGTCAGGAATAAGTCTATCTTGTGCCCAATCTCCTCCTCCTATTATGTTGCCGGCTCTGACTGAAGATACAGCAACGCCGTGGGATTTTCCACGTTCATTAGAATTGAAAAAGGACTTGGCATAAGCCATGGTGACAAGCTCGGCACATCCTTTGCTGGAACTGTAAGGGTCATCGCCACCTATCGGATCAATTTCCCGATAACCAAAGAACCATTCCTTATTCTCGTAACACTTGTCACTCGTGACAATGACGCAGGCCTTTACGCTGGTTGTGTTTCTGACCGCCTCTAGTACGTTTGCGGTACCGATCACATTCGTTTCGTATGTATATTTGGGCTCTTTATAGGAGCGCTTTACCAACGGTTGTGCCGCCAAATGAAAAACTATTTGAGGCCGATATTCCTGAAAGATAGCTATCAGCTGTTCGAAATCACGGATGTCACCCAAAGTATGTCTGTCGAGCTTCTCAGCCAGATTCACACTTTCGTAAAGACACGGCTTCGTTGGCGGCGCTAGCGAATAACCTGCAACTTTTGCACCCAATTCTTTGAGCCATAGGCACAACCAACCACCCACAAAACCAGTGTGGCCGGTAACAAGCACTCTTTTGCCATGGTAGACGCTCGAAAACAGCTCGTTCATTTAATTCTGCATCCCCACTAATGTATCTTTTTTTTATTATCCCTGTTTGGCCACTTCGGAGTATTTGTTTTAGCACCTGATGTCACTTGTAGCATCGGTTCAAAGACTTGTTCCTTGATTAGTCTATCCGCAGCAGTATTATTGAGCTTTGCTAGTACCGCTTCGGCAATTTGATCTGCTCCAAGCCCACTTTTTTCAATCAGGTATTTCCGGTCTCCAACATCTTCAATAAACCTATCGGGCAAAGCGAACCTTCTAAACAGAACCCGACAGGACAATTCTGCCAACACTTCGCTGACTGCAGAACCCAAACCGCCGATTACGTTGTGCTCTTCAATTGTAAAGATTGCCTTGGTTTCAGTCGCCGCTTTGGAAATGGCCTCAGCGTCAATCGGTTTAATGGTGCGCATATTGATAAGACGAACAGCGACTCTGTTATCCTTCAAGATTTCGGTGACTTGCTCTGCAACGGACAAAATAGTACCTGTCGAAATGATGGTGACATCATCTCCTTGCTCTAATAGAACGGCCTTTTGTATCGAGCGATCCGTCTGCCGAGGACATTCCACCGAATCACAGGATTTGCCTAACCTAATATACACTGGCCCTTGATGTTCTATTGCGAATTCGACTGCGTCATATGTGTCTTGAGCCGTAGCGGGCGACACTATCACCATGTCGGGCATAGACCTCAGAACTCCAATGTCTTCTATTGCATGGTGACTTGGGCCTGCAGAACCATAATGCAGACCTGCTCCAACACCGATTATCTTGACATTCATATTGTGCATACATATGTCGTTTCGTAGCTGTTCAAGGCACCGCATAGTCACAAAGGGAATTATTGAATAGACGAAAACGATTTTGCCGGATAGAGCCAGTCCTGTAGCGACACCAATCATATTCTGCTCTGCCACGCCGGCATTGAGAAATCTCTTAGGAAATTCATCACGAAAACCCTCCGACACAGAGAATCCCAGATCACCGGTAAGTAGAAAGATTTTCTCATCGCTTTTCGCTAATTCGATAAGTGTACTGATAAAGGCCCCTCTCATGCCCAGGTCAACTCCCGCAAGGCGGTCTGAAGCTCGCTCTGGTTTGGAGATTTGTAGTGCCAGGCAAGTTGGTCCTCCATAAAGGAGACCCCCTTACCCTTGATAGTGTGAGCTATTACTACCGAAGGTCGGTCTTTTGCAAATGGTACAGATTCCAATGTACAAAGAATTTGTCCAAAGTCATGCCCATCTATCTCCTTGACGGACCAACCGAACGCCCTCCACTTGTCTGCGAGAGGCTCCAGATTCAGTACCTCATTTGTCCGGCCGAACGCTTGAAGTTTGTTGTAGTCAACGATTCCTACAACGTTATCTAACTTATGGTGACTGGCGAATAAAGCCGCTTCCCAGATGGAACCTTCGTCACATTCTCCATCACTGAGAAGCACAAAAATTCTGTAATCGTACTTGTCATGCCTTGCCGCCAAAGCCATACCAAGGCCTATCGAAAGCCCATGTCCCAGTGATCCCGTAGAGACTTCTATGCCGGCAACACAATTTGCTTTTGCATGACCCGGCAGCCTTCCACCGTCGACACAGTACTCCTCAAGAAGACGTTCAGAATAGAAGCCGCTCTTTGCCAGAGTAGCATATAAAGCACTGACAGCGTGTCCTTTGCTCAGAATAAACCGATCTCCGTTTCCACATTTTTGTTTGCTTTTCATTATTTCGAAGAACAAAGCAACCAATATGTCCACACAGGAAAGTGCAGAGCCTACGTGAGAAGAATTTGCTCTGGTGTGCATACGAACAACCGAACGCCTGATATCGATTGATATTTTTCTGAGATGATCGAATCTGTTAGTTTGCATAAAGCTGCATGTTTTCTCTGAACCACGTTATCGTCTTTTCAAGACCCTCCTCAAGATGATATTTTGGCTGCCAGTTGAGCAGTTTCTGAGTTTTTGAAATATCTGCTCGCCAGACTTTTGGTTCAATGCGTGGATTGGAGACGGCGTTCCATTCCGGTTCAACATTAGCTTCTGTGAGCTTGATAATGTCGGTGACAACCTTTCCTATGGTCTGTTGTATTCCACAGCCAGCATTGAATATCTGCCCGGCGATTCTCTCTCGGTTCTCAGCCGCCTTGATATATAGTTCCATAACGTCTTCTACGAAAATGAAATCTCTTACAGAATCAGGCGATGAGACCCTGGGATTTAGACCTCGCAGACAAGACAAGACCACTGATGGAATCAACCGCTTAGAATCTTCATAATATCCATATGGCGAAAACAACCGAAGAGTGACTATTGGCCTGCCATAGCTCAAAGCAACAGCTCGACAATATAAAGCAGCAGAAGCCTTCGAAACACCATAAGGTGTCGGTGGTTCTAAAACATCATCCTCTTTCATAGGTCTGAGCTTGATACCATACTCCGACGAAGAGCCAGTATTGATGAAGAGTTCAAAGTCAATCTTGCTGCAAACATTTATAAGATTCGCAGTGCCAACAATATTAGTTTCCAGAATTTTGATTGTATCATCTTGCGAAGGATAGCCGCCATAAACAGCAGCATGAAGTATGATCTCAGGTTTGATATGCAAGATAACATGTTCCAGCCTATCTCTATCCAACAGGTCAACAGAATATTCCGCGACATCCTTCAAAACTTCACGGATTCTCCATTTGTTGGAACTGTTGCGTGTGAGGATGGTAACAAATGCACCTTCGCAAAGAGTTTTGTGGACAAGGTTGGCCCCGATAAATCCCGATGCACCTGTAATCAGAACTCTTCTACCCTTGAATGGTCCGTTTGCCTTGAAACCACCAACCACAAAACACTCACCTAAACAACGCCAAAAAATCAGTCCCAGACTTTCCAGAGAGCTTTACCGGATGCCCAAAGTTCATTCAAAAGCCTAAATTCTGAATATGTATCCATCGGTTGCCAGAAACCCTCGTGACAATAGACAGCCAATTGTTCATCCTGTACAAGTCTCCTCATAGGCTCCTGCTCGAGCATAACTATTGGGTCATCGGACAAATAATCAAAAAGTTTGCGACTGCAGACCATAAAGCCACCGTTGATATAGCCTCCTTCAGCCTGTGGTTTTTCGTTGAATTCCGTCACTATGCCCCCATCCTGGATGCCAAGGTCACCAAATCGACCGGAAGGATGCACGCCGGTGAGTGTACATACCTTTCCCATCTTCTTATGGAATTGCAGAAGTGCACTTATGTCGATATTGCCCACGCCGTCACCATAGGTCAGTAGGAACGTATCGTCATCCCCAAGATATTTATTTATTAGCTGAACACGATAGGCTGTCATCGATTCAAGGCCGGTCTCAGCAAGAATAATCTTCCAGTCGAGGTCCTCACTGTTACCATTTTTGTAGAACTCTACGGCTGAACTTGGCCCCAGCCCAAGCACAATATCGTGAGTGTTCCACAGGTAGTTGCGGAAGTATTCCCTGATTACTTCGCCCTTATAACCGAGGCAAAGAATAAACTCCTTGTATCCGTAATGAGCGTAAATCTTCATGATATGCCAGAGAATCGGCCTATTACCGATAGGCAGCATCGGCTTGGGACGAACCTCCGTTTCTTCATGCAGACGTGTGCCTCTACCCCCACAAAGTATGACTACTTTCACTTTTCAGATTCCTACAGCAAATAGCTTTTTCCTGCTTTATCCAACGAGATTTGCAATGCTGTATTCTTCAAGCAGCCGACCAAAAAGTGTAACTCGTCGGCCTGCAGATTCGAGAGAACCGTTCGAATGCACCTGCACCTCCAGATTGAGCGGCGAGCCAACTCGCCGGTCCCGGACCGGCAGAATTGTTGTCATCACCTCACTTGCAGCGACACCTTCACCATCCTTTTGCCAAACCAACAATCTCTTGGTTCCATCACGATTGGTCAAAGGCAACAAGCCTCGTACAAAATCCATCTTGTCAGCCGCAAAACAAACTGCCTGCCACCATTGGTCAAAGACCTTAGCATCACGAAAGTGAAGCTCAACATTCTCAAAATTCTTCATTTCCTGTCGGGCCTGAAGGTAAATAATGTGTTTTCGCTTTAAGCCAGCTATAGTGTCACGAAGCTGAACCGTGCCCACAGCTCTAAACGCCAGTATAAACAAGAACAAAATAGAAACAAAAATCACCATAGTCTCAGAGCTGCGCGTAAAAAGCATAAACATACCAAGACCAGCAGCCAGCAGAGTCACTACATAAGCAGTAATCACTGCGTGCCGCTGACGGAAACCAAGGGCCAGAAGCCTATGGTGAAAATGACTGCGATCTGGTGAAAATATTGATCTTCGTTCAAGAAACCTTCGCAGCATACTTAAAAGAGTATCAAAAATCGGTATACCCAAAGCCAAAATTGGTAAAGCTAATCCTACGATGGTCTCAGTTTTGGCAGCACATAAGACACTTGAAGATGCAATTGTAAAGCCCAAGAATAGACTGCCTGAGTCCCCCATGAATATCTTTGCTGGATTAAAATTGAAAACTAAAAAACCACTCAAGGCCCCCAGGAGAGAAAGCATAACGACGGTCATAACTGCTGGGCCAAAATGAAGGGTTAGTACAACAATTACCCCGCAGGCAGCAGCACAAATACCAGCAGCAAGTCCGTCAAGACCGTCAATTATATTGATCGCATTGGTGATACCAACGATCCATAAGACCGTAAGTGGCCACGAGAACCAGCCGAGATTGACGTGCATCGAATCTGTAATCGCAATATAATCTATCCGGATTCCTGCCCAACAGACTACTACAGCAGCAATAATTTGCGACAAGAGTTTTACCCTCACCCGCAATCCCTTAATATCATCCAGAAGACCAATAAAGAAAATAAAGCCGGCAGCAGAAAGAAGAGTAGTTATTTTCGACTGGATTGATCTAAAACTATCCCCAATGACATTTGGCAAAAACAGTGCCGGTATGACAAGACTCATCATTGACACAAAAAGAGTAACACCGCCAACACGTGGAATAGCCTTAGAATGGACTTTGCGTATATCCGGCGGGTCTACAATATTGAACCGCCGCGAGAGACGAATAACAAACGGCGTAATTACAATCGCGAGCATAGTGGAACCACAATATACAAAAAAGTAGGTCTTCATCGCTTCCAGTATTTAGCTTCGCGCAAACTCCGTCCCCGTCGGTGAACCGACTGGGAAATCCATGCACTACTATTCGAACTACAGTCTTGTCTGGAAAACCAGGCTTGTCCCCCCTTGAGAAAGCATCAGGGCGGGCCAATCTCTTCCCCCAGAACGGTAGGGTGCACCGAAAAGTATGCTACAAGCTTTTCAGCATCTTTAAATTCAGGTCGCAAATGCAGACAAATCTTTGCCTGCTGCAACGCTTCCGGCACCCTTTCTATCTTTGCCAGCAATTTTGCCAGTTCAAGTCGCCAATGGACCTGGCCATAATCCAACATCAAGGCTCGACGATAGCACGCTATTGCGGCTTCGCAGTTGCCTTGTTGTCTGTAAATATTACCCAATGATATCATAGCCCAGGGAGAGGCGTCGGATTGCGAACACTTTGCTTCAAGTAAGCCCTGTATCTTACAATGAATTTGTTCGACAAGATCACCATATTGCATGTCCTCAAGGATACCTGCCACAAAATTCAGTCGGCCAATATCGTTACCCGCAACTGAAATGGCCAAGTGAGGTCGACTGAGATAATTAACATAAATAAATACAATGCTCTTGAATAATTCGCTGTCCAACTCCATAGCGCGGTTAAATTTCTCAATACAATCTTCAATTTTACCTTCTCGAACGTCGAGGCAACCGGCGGCAAAACAAGCCATCGGGTCGCACGGCGCAATCTGAAATCCCTTCCTTATCTTCTCAGCCCCGAAATTATCATTGAGTACAAAATACTCAATCTGGCCGAGCATGCTATAAATCGGCCCATAAGTCGGGCACAGAAATCTTGCTTTGCAAAGCTCAGCTACAATATCATGAACCACTGGCATCGACTGCTCAGAGATAACAACTCCTCCCGTATCTAAATTCAGTGTTTGACTTATCGAACGCCAACGGTACACCTGGAGCCAATACTGATACCTAACATTCTCCGGTTCATAGCCGGAAGCCGTTGCTGCATGTGAGATTAACTCTGCATAGTCCTGGTCCGCACCCTGCCAAGCTCGATCTGCCGAACACTTTTGTAAATTGAGAGCCTTTTCCCAATGAGCCTCAGCAATGCGGGCACTGTCAGCATTAATGAGTATCCATATCCAAACCAAAACCGAGCCAACTAGCAGTGCATAAACCACCTCTGCTCTTTGTCCTGTTTTTTTAGCGCTCTTACACTCCTGGTGAACGTTTTGACCTGAACGTCCCAGCACCAACAGTAGAGCACAGAATATCGCAGACAAAAAGGCATTAGCCAGAAGATGCTGGCCGAAATCGCTAAGACTATGAATGAGTATTGCCACAAGGCCAAAGCCAAGCCCATAAGCCGCAGTGCAGATCGCATCACGAGTATTGCGAATGCTTCTTATGTAACTTAACCAGACGATTACTCCAAATATCATCATCAGGCTCAAACCAATCAGCCCAGTTTCCTCCATCACCTGCGCATACTCGTTTTCTGCATACACTGCCGGCGCAGCTATTGTTGAGCGATCGAACATAGGATAAACGACTGAATGTGTTCCGAAGCCCATCCCCAGTAGTGGAAATTTGATCCATGCGACCGCTATATCTTTGAGGATTTGCAGACGCCCCGCCTCAGCCTCGTGAAAATCTCGCAGAGCTGTTAGACGTTCATAAACGGCATCAAAACCGACATACAGAATACAGCCTAGCGCCATAAGCGCCATTACAACCATTATCCAACTATGACTGCGAAAAGACCGATGCGAGGCAAAGGCTAAGGTAGTAAAGGCCGCAGCGATAAGCATACTAATCATACCACCTCGTGTTAGAGATATAAAGACCGTCGCAGCACCTAAACCCATCACTGACACTAACAACCATAAGAGCCTTGCAGAACTGGAGCTCAGATATTCGAAGACAGCCGTCGGCGTGACCGATTTACCCGCAAATGACTCGCGTAATTTCACAACAACCAAGCCAATTGCCGCTCCAATCGAAAGGTTTATAAACTGACCGTAGTGGCTGTGGTTGACAAACGGACCTGAATAGCCTCTGCTGTTCTTGCTGTGGATGAACCAATATATCCTGCCATTCCCGAAAAGGTTCTGCGCCAGAGTGATAATAGCAATAACGCCGCCAATAATCGCAGCAGCCTTCAGCAGGCGTTTGATTTGAGCCGGGGTGCGAAAGACATTAAGGACAACCACAAATATCCCGCCAACCACAAGTATCAGCCGAAGGCCATGTTCTGTGGCATATGGATAGAAACTAAGGGGCATTGATTTGAGCACCGCGTCAGCGTTGGGCAGGTCATTTAGGAGCTCTATTTTCAAAGCTGACGTATTGGGTGAAATGATACTTACAAGCCAGGTGGGCAACGGAACAAGCTGAATCACAGCGACAATCGTAAAGAGTAACACCGGAATGTATGCGTAACTGCGCACTACCTCTTGCTGACCATTAAAAATAAGCTTAAGCAGAAAGCAGATCACAATAGCGCCTGATAGCGCGATGACAATCTCTTCACTCCAGGCGTGCACTACACCAAATGCAAGGGGCATAAAGGCTAAAAGACCGATGAGAAGACACTCAATAATGATATCGAACCTGCTTAAAGGCTCCGCCGTATTGTTAAAGGTTGCTCGATACTGTCTCATCGATACACTTCCTTGTGCCTATGGAGCCAACCGTCCTCATATCTTGGCCATTCAGGATTCTCAATGGATTCTCCACACAGACTAAGCGGGCTATTTTTTCCCCCAGCTTAATACTGATATGCGAGTAAGCAGCACTCATACAAGGTTTGCGGTACTGTAGGTCATGCGCATCAGTTGCTACGAGTGAAGCCCAGCCTGAATTTAAGAACTGCCATGCCGCTTTTTGCGCCGGAACACCAAATTCACCAAGTAAACTGCCGGCTGTTAGCTGCAAATGTGCCGAATACGCAAACCATTTAAGTAATATCCTGGGCTGTTTCACAAAAGCAAAGTGCCGCTCAGGATGCGAAATAATAGGCTGAACCCCCAGCGATGTTAGTTCGATAAGTAGCGGTTCAATATCTACAAAGACCTCATGCGGAAGCTCCAGAAGAATGTATTTTCCGCCGTCTGCAAGAGTCATGACCCTATCAGCCTCGAGCAACTGGCATATCCGTTCGTCCACTCGTACGTCTCCGCCCGGCAGTATCTTAAGATGAATATTGCTGTCTCTTAGTTCCTCATTGAGAACAGTAACTTCTTCTCTGATCTGTGCAGCTTCGTTGCAATCGCTAAACCGTCCCAGTTGGTGGGGGGTTGCTATGACGGTACAGATCCCATCATCAAAGAGCCCGCGACAAAGCTCAATTGCCTCGCTCCTTGTAGGCGGCCCATCATCCATGCCTGGCAAACAGTGACAATGGATGTCGATATACTCCTGTGGTTTGATTTTTGCAGCACAGGCCTTTCCAACCACAGCAAAGTTTTTGTCAACTAAACCTTTCAAGCAAGTGCCCCCAAAAAAGCAGTATTCTCACAATTCACATACATAAAAGCAGGACATTTCTATCCAGTCCTCTTCTCACCTCTGCCATAGTAACCATAGCCGCCATAGTGGCCATAGCCACCGTAGTGGTCGTACCTGGAATAGTAGCCATATCGCCCTCGTTTTGTAGGAACATCATTCACTATAGCACCGAGTATGCGCCCTCCTACACTCAACAAGCCATCTCGTGCATGTTGGCTGTTTTTTCTTGTTGACTTTTCGGCTCTTAAGACTAAAAGAACCACATCGCAACTCGCCGCGAGAATCTGGGTGTCGGCAACTGGACCAACCGGTGGCGAATCTATTATGATACGGTCGTACCTTTCAGATAGAGCCTTTAGAAGCTCAGCAAATGTATCGCTGTTAAGCAACTCAGAGGGATTGGGTACTTCAGGCCCGCATGACAAGATGTCAAGTCCCGCAACAGGACCAGGCTGTACTGCCTCATCCATAGTATAGGTGCCCGCAAGTATGCCTGATAGTCCCCTTGTCTCGCCAAGTTCAAATATCTTGTGCTGCACCGGTCTGCGAAAATCGCCGTCGAGGACAAGTGTTCGCTGGCCGGCCTGAGCCATTGCTATTGCAAGATTACTGACAAGCGTGCTCTTACCATCACCAGGGGCCGGCGATGTTACAAGGATAGTCTTTGCCTCACCCTTGGGTGCACCAAAGAAAACGGCAGTACGTACAGTTCGATAAGCTTCAGCTACAACAGATTTAGGTTTCAAACGAACCTTTTGGCCCCGAGCCACAATACTGAGCAGCTCCAATGTTCTTCTATCACCATCCGGGTGGGCCATGTTGACGGTGCCTGTTTTTACCTCTTGCTTGGGCTGATAACAACGCACAGTTGTGCGCATCGCCCGATGGGCTGCAGCACGTGCTAAAATTGTCTCATCCTTGGGCTCAGCTTTGCTCTTGGATATGACAGCACTAAGCTTGCTACGCATCGTTCGAGACATATCAGTAGCAATTGAATTAAGTCTAAGCCACAATTTCTGGCCGTGAGTCCCCATGATTCTCTGACCCTCTGACATACTCGGCACAACCCCAAGAACCGGCAGCCCAAGTACAGCGGATATCTCCTCTGAGGAGCGCAGTCGATAGTCCATCCAATCGCGAAGTAGAGCAATAGCAACACCTACCATCAGGCCCAACGCCAAAGCCACCGCCATAATCCGGGCCTTTTCTGGCCGGGAGGGACCATCCGCAGGACGCGCAACTTCCAAGATACTGATATTAAGTGCTCCTACATCCTCCGTGATGTTGAGTTCTTTGATACGGTCGTCAAGAATTTCACAGATTCTCTCCGCCCTCTTCAATCCTGAATGCAGCACGGAATACTCTGCTGCTTTGATACCAGTATCTTGCGCCGCATTACGTTGTGCAATAAAAGATTCTTGCAGTTCCTCCTCTCTCTCTTTTGCCGCCATCCACCTAAGTCGCATCACTTCAACATATGCATTGGTGAATTCCCTTGCCTGCTCATCAAGTTCTTGCCTTATACGGTCGATTTTAGCGTGTATTGCCTGGACCGAAGGATGATCCTCAGTACAATGATACCTTGCATTTTTCAATTCCATTTCCGTCGATCTAAGCTCCGAACGTAACTCAGTCTCTCTGTCGCCGACAAACAAACCGATCCCTGCGGTAGCCGACGCTGCGGCAAACTGCCTGATTTTGGCCGGCTCGCTTGCCATACTCTTGACTGCCTCGTAGTCGGCTTTGGTGTTCAATGCAGTCAACTGGGCTTCCGTCAGCGCCGAAGATAATTTGCTCAACCTATCAAATACCACATTCCCACCTTTATCGTCGAATGATACAACTCCATATTCCCGAGTAAATTCCAGCATTTCTCTGAACTTGTCCGATAGTTCCGCGTCTCGTCTGACTTTTTCCTTCTGTAGGATCCTTAAAACCTCGGAGACTGTGCTCCTCTTTCGGGTGGAGTGATATTGTATATAAGACTCTACAACAGAGTTAACAACTTGAGCTGCTTCGTCTGGATACGGAGACTCAAATGATACTGTAATGATATCATCTTTTTTTCCGACACTGACGCTCAAGTTCCCCCGAATATAGGCGGTAACGTTATCCAATCCGGCAAATGTTTTGAGCCCTTTCATTTGAGGATCATTTACCGCATCAATCACGATAGGGGTCGATTTTATCAACTCTCCCTGTGTGTAAAGATAGTTACTGGATCGAGTCATAAAACCCTCGTACTCGTTAATGATTCTCGGGCCAGTCTGCTCTACATATACTCTGGATGAACTGGTGTAGATCGGTGTAGCTTTCAATATATAAATAAAAGCAACAAACAAAAAAAATGTTGTTGTGGACAGAATAAGCCACCTATGCCGCATAGCTATTTGTATGAAACCCTCCACCGGTAAGCCGCTTCCTTGCAACTGCCTTAAGCTTAAATTTTCATTTTCAACTGTGTTGTTATCCATATTTACCATCGGAAAATAAAACCTTATCTATAGCTTGAGTAACGGGTTTCTGCACCGATTGTAATGTGAAACACCTCAGCCAAGAATTTGTTGACACGCGTGCGTACTGTATGGTCCACGTATATAAGGTCCCCCGGTTTTACCACGAGACTATAGGCATTAGCCAAGGATTTTCTATCGACCCCAAACGTGGCTGATGTAACCTCTCCGTTTGCATCCTGCCGATATATCTTTAGATAACGTGGATCGGCAACCATATCCATGCCACCGGCAAACGCAAGTGCCTCCATCAGGTTATATTGAACGTCCGGCGGATAGGGAAAAACACCTGAATTGTTCACAAGTCCTAATACAGCGAAAACACGCTCACTTTCCCTCTGATACTTTTTCACCTCACAGACTACCATTGGCGGGTTAAGAACGTACTTGGGATAATACGCATCGATAACTTGTGCCTCTATCTGTGCTAACGTTTTGCCGGCAACATTTAGCTCACCTACAATCGGCAGGACTATTGTTCCGGCTCGGTTTACTCTCACCAGATAAGGTTCAATGTCGTTGCGCCCATACATTGGGCGCAGCCACTCCGGCAAGTTCGAAGAGATGACTCGCAAGACTACAGGCATTTGGAATTCCAGTATATCGCCGGGAATTACCCGATAAGGACCGATTTGACTCTTAATACCTGTAACGACATCTGCGATACCCTCTATGTCCTCCTCCGAGCGGATCGGCCCAGCCTTTTTGAACCTTGTAATATCCTCAGGAGGTGAGACAGTCGGTCCACATCCAACTAGAAACAACATATAGAGTAGAACCATGTACTCAAAGACAATCTTCAAATGAAGACTAATGCAATGATTTTGCACCTGATATCCCCCCAATTATCAACCCCATTTCTGGTACGTAACAAATGTTCGCCACTTGTTCTGACTTCCCCTATCGGCTTGCTTGGCTCTACAGCATTAATTTTATTGGCCTTTTTAATAATCTTTTGATAGCGAACGATGTTCACTTTTTGACGTTAAAACTCTGTCAATAAAAAATTCCAGTCAAGATAACGATATATTTATCGGTCTTTTCATGTCACTAATACTCAGCGTGAGCATCTCTTTTAGTATTTAAAAGCCTCTTTTTATAGGTCTTTATACCCTGACTTGCCATGTATATAGGCGACTTGTCCACAGAGCCCATAAAAAACCAAGCATACACTACCAACAACTACCAAACAGCTCACCGGATACGTTTCGACCACACTGCAGCGCTACGCAAAGACCCTAACCAATTGAAGCAAAAGCAAAAAATTCTTGACAACAGAGGTGCAGAATGCTACAATGTTGCCTGAATTTGTTAGGGGGTAGCTATTCTCGCAGGGTGATTCAGCTTCCACGATTCTTTGCAGTAATCAACGGACTATTGGTTCACCGAATTACAGCGAGGATTTTTTGGAGAAGGGTGATTTTCATTGAAAAACCGCAGCCAAATCATTCGCTTGTTTCAAACGATATTCTCTGTCTCGTTCTTGTTAACCGGATGTTCGATGCAACCTGTTCCCACGACTGTGGAGAGTAATACAGGACTTTTTCAAAGCTCTAACATCCATACGACAAGTAAAAACGACACATCCTTAGCACGGCAGCTTATAGCTAATGGCAACTGGAACGATAGCGGCCAAATACATAAAGAAATCGGACCAGCAGATAGCTTTCGTGTTAAATACCACCCTTCTTACTCAAAAAACCTCTGGATGGTAGTTGAAGGTGTGACTGAAAAAGGAAAGAAATACCCAGTTATCCTAGACACAGGAGCATCACCTGCTCTCGTTGTTAACGACGTTCACATCCTGGAGAACAATTTTAAAATATATCCTCTTACAGTCCGAAACGACGGTTCCGCCAGCTCGGCATTATGCCACTTTCCTGACCTGCGAATAGGCGAAATAACACTGCTAAATTGGCCATGTTTTTATCAAGCTCAGCACTCAAAAGCCCAACTATTCGGCTCACCGATTACAAAAAACAAGACCATTATTGCTGGCGTGCCAACGCTTAGGATATTTAGCTACATCGTGTTCGACAGTATGCACAAGGAAGTGGAGTTCTCACTTGATGGAATCTTCGAACCGAAAGACTTGGGTTTTTGGGCGCAGTATTCATTTGCGATTGAGGAAGACTTTGGCGGTAATTCCTTTCTTTTTGTCAAAATACCTGTTGCCGGCGAAGAAATAGAACTCCAACTCGACACAGGCAGTGGAAGAGGACTGGCAATAAGTGAGGAACTTTGGAGTACATTAAGCCAAAAGATCATAAAAGCCAGGCTTAGAAAAGACACAGAATTCTACCCATACATTGGGCAATTGCCGTGTAAGAAGGCGGTTATTCCAAAACTGCGAATAGGCCAAAGAGACATCCGAAATGCAAACATTTCGGTTTTCCCGGATGACAGTCCTCTTTTGGATCAGTGTGAGGGACTGTTGGGCATGCAACATTTCACTGACACAATAATGGTTCTTGACTTCAAGCGAAACCTGATGTGGGTTAAAGACTATCCGATTGGATAGTCTTTAACCCACATCAGGTTCAATATTTCCCGGATGTTTGTCAGCTTCACCGTTGCTCATTCAACGAATGTCAGTTGTCCACACACCACAACAATTATCATCGAAACACTTATAGCTAAGGTGTAAATGGACTGCGAGCCGTCGACTCGCTGCCCGCCACAGCAATGGCCGTAGCGCCTCCGGCAACTGCAGCCACGATCCCTGCGTTCATACCTAACCCAGCAGCGACAGCAGGTGCAACAGCTATCTTCACAGTCGAGATGCCTACCACATTAGCTGCCAAGGCCCCACTGACGGTACCGACTGTGCCGATTGAGAGCAGAGCACCGGAGCTTTGCATTGCGATGGTTCGAGCTATAGGTACGAAAACAGTTGCCACTGGATTTGGCGCTCCTTCACATGCGATGGCTCCGCACGCAAAGCTTGCCTCGGCAACAGTCACAGCTTCTGAGCAAGCCCACTGAGGTAAATGGCCTCTTTTGGTAACATCTATGCTTTTCTTGTTGAGGCCTACCTTTCTGACAAACTTACCAAACTCTCCACCCAGACCGCTCAAGTCAACAGACTCTCCCGCAGCATTAGACTTGTATGTTGCAACCTCATGCCGTAAATTTTCTTTGAAGCCATTTATGTTTGCTGTTGCCTCGAATACGGATATGCTCATGTAGACTGTCTCTATTTCAGGGTCGAAAAGATAAACCGTATTGATCCGCGACTTGATGTCCCCCAGGCCACCCTGTACCTTGGGAGCCTGGAACTTAAAAGGCTCTGACAAAGCCCTGACTGCTATCAACTCTCCAAAGACTTCTGTCGAAAGAGGCATTGCCGTTAAGGTAAACTTGATTTTATCCGGTAGCGAACCGCCGAGAGAGGATAAATTGAAGGATTGTTTCCACGTTTTTTCGATATTGTCTTTTGTCTGCTTCCCGAGTGAGAGGACACAATGGTTATTTATCCTTTCAAGAAGCCCCAATTCTCTCTCTTCTGTTGACAGACGCTTAGTTCTCTTATTTACAATGAACGAAAGTTCCCGAGACGGTGCATCCTGACCAAAACTCAGATTGCCTTTGACCAAGTCGAAGTCCCTCGAAGAAATGAAGTACCGCACTTGATCATCTGACAAAAAGTCTTTCCTTACCGTTAACAACGTCTCCACTTGATTCTTATACTGCGTCTTGCCAGAGTACTCCACCGACGAAAGCATTTTGTAGTGCTCTGTGCCGCTGCTTTCAAAGGCATAGGCAACCGAAACAGAAAAGAGCACCATCGCAATGCTCACTGCCGCGACCAAGCAAAGATTCCAACTGACACATAAATGCTTTCTCTCGTTCATGCTTACTCCCTTTCAAATTAAAACCATTTCTATTACAAGCTATTTTTAGTCAACTCGATGGACCCTATCTTTGATTGCTATATCTCACGTGCCTAACTTGGTAAACTTCACTTCTCAGAACCCTTCGACAATCTTTGCCGCTGTCAAATGGGCCCGAAATCGCCAGAGACTAATGCAATCGGAAAGAGTTATCTACTATTCAACACGTGCCTTAAAAAACCCCCAATTTCGTGATAAGAGCTTCATACTCTCAATATAACTTACCCTATATCGACAATATGCTGATTATCAATCATAATTTTTCCATTTTTTTTTAAGTCTGCCAGCCCTTACCAGAACCTCACTTTTTAGAGCCGCCTGGTGTGCCCGTTAATGACCGGTAGGCTGTGGTCTAATGCTACAGGCCCGACATGAAATGCACCAATTACTTGGACGGAACGCACAAACGAAATAAGTTTGTCCTGCCACAATTCCTTCAGGGGATGTCAATTCCTCCAATATCCCCGGTGCGACTCGAACGCACAACCTCTGGCTCCGGAGGCCAACGCTCTATCCAATTGAGCTACGGGGACAGAATGGCTGGCCAATGTTGTACGCCAAAAGGGTGCAGGCGTCAAGATGATGATGGCTTTTAGAGCTTGTTATAGTTTTATCAGAAGAAAATCATACTTCAAGTGCAGTTACAGTATCAATACCAAATGGCACTAATGACACTGAAAAGGGCAATTTCGCTTGGACACGTACTAATAACCTGTAGAGAATTGGCTTTTGCGCGCACCTGAAAAGGTAGAATCTTGTATAATAGATATAGGTAAGAAATAGGAGCCTGTAAAATTGAAAAAAGAGAATTCACACAGGCTGGTTAGTTTCGCCCTCTTCTCGGTGATCTTGTTGAGCATGCTGGTTATAGCACCGGCCATTAATGGGCGAATTTTGGGAGCTTGCAAGCCTGATGGTTTCAGGTTATCGAAAGGGGTAAAGATTGTTTCGATTTCAGCACCGTTGAGAGTTTCGGATGCTGATAGGAGGGAGTTTGCTGATGCGGGTATTGGGCCCTATCCGCAGCCCCCATTGGCGGGATTTTCCCCCCGTATAGCCATAACCACTTCGAACAAACGAAGCTTCGATGATTTTGACTTTGAGCACAAGCTTGCAAGCACATACCTCGGCTCGCCGCTGAATCCACCTGCGGAGCAGAACTTTGTAATCGGCATTCTGGATACGGGTTCAGTAGTCGACCTCGCAGCGGGACCAGCTGCGACGAAACTGGGGCTAACAGGCTCTTACCTCACACAAAGCGAATTTCCTATAGGTGGTATTGGCGGCCAAATCTCTACACTGCTTACACAGCCTATAGGCGTGTTTGCCAGCAGTCTTTCAGCTGTGCAGAGTGATGGCCATTTGGACCTAATGCAGGTTGTTGGCCACACGAACGTTTCAATGATCGTCTCACCTGAGATAAGTTGCGAAAACGGCGAGGAAGTAAGTGCGGTGGTGGGAACACCTTTTATCGCCTTCTATACAACCGTCATTCGCAATGATAGGCCTATGCGTGTCACTATTGGAGGCAAGAATTATGTGGGACCTGATGTGCAGATTCTCGATCCATACGATCCTGGTATACCCGAATATACCAGGTTTATCCCAATTGAGCTTAGCGGGCTTCTACCGATGACAACAGCGAACTACTACCCCGACTTTGAAGACTTTGAGACACCCATGTTTCCGACACTACTGTCGATGAGTCCTCTTTCGATTCCTTTTGGTGGTTCTTTTTTCGCTGAGATTAACGTTCTGGAGGGTGAGCCAAGTCCTATAAATCCGATTCAGACGATACGGGTATTAGTTGATACTGGCGCACAGAGCTCAATTATTAGTTCAAACGTTGCGGCACAGCTAAACATGCCTTTTGAGCCTGACTTCACGGCTGAAGTGTGTGGTATTGGCGGGCTGCAGAAGGATGTTCCGGGCTACTACATAGACTACGTGAGAATTAATGCCTTAGGCGGTGCACTTGAGTTTTCGCGGGCGCCTTTTGTCGTGCTGGATTTGGAGTCACCCGAGCGTGGACCGCTGGATGGCGTACTGGGGATGAACTTCTTCTGGAACAGAAACATCATTCTTGAATCCTCATTCTCCGGAGGCAGCTTCCTACATGTTTCAGACCCGGTACCGTATGCTTACATCGATCTGGACTTTAACGATGATGTCAACATAGCTGACTTTGCCGTCTTTGCCGCGGCCTGGCAAAGCACTGTCTTGGATGAAAACTGGAATTCTTACTGTGACTTCTATATCGACGAGGTTATAGACTTCCGAGACCTGGAGGCTTTTACCGATGCCTGGCTCAACACTGACGAGCCATAAGGCAGATTTCAGGCAACGGCATTGCCCCAGCAGCTAAACATTTCCTTGCTCTCTACTTTCTCCCAGACGCTTGCCGTTCGCGCTAGGGCAATAGTTTGACAGCGTTGCTCTGCGCACATATTATTTAGCAACTACATGTGATGTGGCCATTTTGAAAGATACGTAGATGAGATACCTCACAGATTTGTGTTACTTGCTCGCGGGGGCCGCGATTAGTCCGGTCGTTCTATACAGGATTTTGAAACACAAGCGATACCGGATTGGCTGGGCCCATCGATTCGGTAAAATAACTCGACGAAATCCGGATAAAAAGTGCATCTGGCTCCACGCAGTGAGCGTAGGCGAAGTCAACGCAGCACAAACTATAGTCAACGATCTTCGTAATCGATTCGATGACCCCCGATCGGAGTCGAGGACAAGTTTTGAAATTGTGATAAGCTCGACCACGGATACAGGCTTTGCTCGCGCAAATGCTCTGTTTGGAAAAGATTTTGAGGTATTTTATTTCCCGCTTGACCTTTCGTGCATAATCAGTAAGGCCTTCGCTCAAATCACACCAACTATATGCCTACTCATGGAGCTGGAAGTCTGGCCGAATTTCGTTTGGACAGCACATAAGTTGAACGTCCCTGTTGTCGTGGTCAACGGCCGAATCAGCGACAAGAGTTTCTCGCAGTACAAAAAGATAAAGCCCCTCGCCAAGAGATTCTTCAGAAAGGTTACTCTCGTTCTCGCACAGACAGACGAATACGCAAGACGTTTCATAGAGCTTGGCTGCCTCACCAATAGAGTAATCGTCACCGGCTCGCTGAAATACGACACTGCTCAGATCACAGACAAAGTTGAAGGTGCTGATGCTCTCGCCGCAAAATTGAGTCTCGGCAAGGAAAAACTATGGGTCGCAGGTGGAACAGGGAACAACGAGGAAAAGATATTGCTGGATGTTTATAAACAGCTAAAGCAGCAGGATGAATTCAGCGACCTGCGACTTGCGATTGTGCCCCGCAAGCCAGAAAGATTCGATGAAGTTGCAGAATTGATAAAACAGACTGGCTTCGAGCTTATTAGATACAGCAGTGTTAAGGCAGAAGACAGAAGACAGAAAACAGAAAACAGAAAACAGAGGACGGAAGGCAGAGAACGGAATAGCAGTTTCGATAATCGACAATCGAATCTCGAGCGACGAGTCACGAGCGATTCATCCTTTGCAGTAGCCCCCGACTTGTTGGGACCGCTACGGAGAATGGACGAGTCACCAGTAATTCTCGGCGATACGATGGGCGACCTACGAAAATTCTATTCGTTAGCAACGATAATTTTCGTTGGCCGTTCACTCGTACCAATGGGTGGTTCGGATATGATGGAGGCCGCAGCACTGGGCAAATGCACAATATTTGGTCCACACGCCTTTAACTTCAAACAGACCGTTGATGCGCTTTTAGCCGACGAAGGCGCAATCATGGTAAAAGACTCAAATGACCTGCTCCGGGTAATGCAGAAATGCCTTCGCGAGCTGGACTTCGCTGCGCGGATCGCGAAGAATGGCCAGAAAGTCATCAGAAAAAACCAAGGCGCTACAGCAAAAAGTATCGAACAAATCGCAAAGTTTCTCTAAATAAATTTGAATATCGAAATACGAAATCCTAAACAATATCGAATGAACAAAATTCAAATGTTCAAAACGAAATGTTTTGAGAATTCGAACAATAAGATTTTGAATTTGTTTCGGATTTAGTGCTTTGAATTTTACCGTCCTCGACGGCATTTTTCTTGCTTTTTCCGCCAATCCTGACCATAATACTCAAAATAGCGGACTTTTGAATCCATAGGTGTCTTATATGGAACCAGATAATACATGGTTCGAGGAAAAGGAGATAAAGACATGCAAGAAGTAACAATACTAGTCACGTGGGCAATTTTCGGAACAATCATCGGACTACTCGCCGCAAGGAAAAATAGAAACGGATGGACATGGGGTATCATAGGAGGGATCTTCTGGCTTCCTGCCATTATAGCCCTTTGTTTCATGCACTTTCTCTGCCCTAAGTGTAAAGCTCCAATGACGAATCAAGAATGGAAATCAAAAAAGTGCCCGCGTTGTGGCTGGTCCGCAGCAGAACCGTAGAATGGAAACTATGGTCATCTACCTATCTTTGATTTTTAAGTTTTTTACCATTGCTTTAATGTGTTCAGGGCTTGTTCCGCAGCAGCCGCCAATAATGGTAACACCTGCTGAATATATCTTCTCAGCCGCTTCTGCAAAATCTTCAGGTGATACTTTGTAAATCGCCTTGCCGTCAATTAGCTCAGGCTTACCAGCATTAGGCTCGGCCAGAAGCGTGATTCGTGACTCGCCCGTCCTCCGCAGAAGCTCTGCTTCGGAGGATGGATGACCCGTAGCTCGTTTCTTTTCCAAAGCCTGTATTACAGAGACATACTTTTTTGCCAACTCAATATAACTATCAAGTGATAATGTGCCACAGTTGAATCCAATCGCATCGACACCTAACGGAACAATCTCTGCTACCGCCGATTCGACATTAACTCCCATCATTGTTCTAAAATCATCTCCCGCCCTATCGAAAGACATAGAGGCAAAAACAGGCAAATTGCTCACGGACTTAACCGCTTCTATTGTGATTCTCACTTCATCGATAGCCGTCATGGTCTCGATAATAAAGCCATCGACACCGCCGGCTAAAAGCGTTTTTACCTGCTCAGCAAAGGCATCTCTTAGGTCGTCAGCTTTCAACGTCCCCAAAGGTTCTAAAAAATCTCCGCTTGGCCCGATGTCACCCAATACATACTTATCTTCACCTGCTGCCTGCCGAGCTATTCTTGCGCCTGCCTTGTTTATCTCAGACACACTCTCGGAAAGCCCATGTCGAGCCAAGGCGTATTTGTTCGCACCGAATGTATTGGTCAAAACCGCGTCACTGCCAGCCTCAAAGTAAGACCTGTGAACATCTATAACAATATCAGGGGCTTCGACGTTCAGATAATCGTTGCACATTCCGGCCTCAACTCCACTCGCAATAAGTTGCGTGCCCATCGCTCCATCCAACAGAAACAGACCCTTTTTGATTCTTTCTTTCAGAGGTACTCGAGACATAAAGTGTTCCTCAACCAGCCTATCGTACAATCTCGACAATATCACCGCCGCTGATTTTGTAAACGTGCCGGAAGCCTCTGGGCTCGGGACGAGTAAAAAGTCGATTACGCTGGTTTTCAGTGAAGTCTACTGTTCTTATCGAGCGTAGAGTTATTTTGAGAGAATCTTGTACATCCTCCGATTCTAACCGAATTATGTTTACTTCGGCTGGCATGTAGAAACCGTCGGAAATTTGCTCATATTCACCCATTTCAGCAATGACTGTCACCTGACCATAAATATCGAAAAACTCGATTTTCCTGACCAGACAATCACAACAATATATATAGAGCTTTTGAACCACATGCCCATCGTCATTGCGCAGCGTCAAAACGTCAAAGACACCTTCTTCGGATAGAGACCAGTTTTCCGCATAGCTATCGCCTGCGGAGATGTTCGGGATACCGAGCGACTCAAGAACCACCTCAGGGCTGATTGTAAGGACCTCAGAATAGTTTTCGTCGCCGCATTTACCCCACCAATAGCTGCTAATGTCATTGAGCCTTATCGTCAGCCAGAATTCCTGCTCGTTCAAGCCAAGAATGATTGCCTTCGGGTCAAAAGCAACATCACCCTGCATATATATTTCATCCGGCGGATTCAGCCACAACTTCACCGGAAACCGGTTCTTTTTAAGCTTGCCCCCCTCATTATGATACCTGAGCACACAATTACCATTAGCCCTCAGCGAGACAGCATTTTGCGACCGTACTCTTAGAGCAGACAAGACCTCGGCCGTTGATTCCTTACCAGGACATATCCTTAGTGGCTCACGTACCTTTGCTACGCAACCGCCTAAAACCAACACCGCTAAGGCCAAGCAAATGGTCAATCTGTTTTTGATTTGTCGATAAGACATGTTTTATAAATCCGTTTGCAGTATCTGACCGATCTGTGATGAGAGCTGCTCAATTTGCTCCTCTTCGAGATGAGGATTTACAACCTCTACAATTTCCTTACCACCCACAATTCGCAACCACCATATCTCTTCTCCATCTTCCAATCTCGTAGAATCGTATTTGAGACGCCTTTTACGCATCAGGACCAAAGCAAGCACGAACCGAAAATCTATCCTCTCCTGTTCAGTCTCTTCCGCCAACCTTTCAAAAAAGGCCATCAGCATATCATCGTCAACGAACACCTGTTTTTTCTGATCGGGGTGTGGAAGCTTACTCTTCCAGTAGCAGAAAACATTCGGTTTCTCATGCTCCCAGAATTCAGCGCTGAAATCTCTGCGTTCAAATCCTTCTTCTGTTTCAACCAGCGCACCGAAATACTCTTCGCCGTACTCTATCTTTCGGCCGGTGCCATAACATTGCCCAAGCGGCTTATTGATATCCCAATCATCCATATTTTTTCTTTTGAGCTAATTATTCCTATGTCATCCTCACCTACCAGGCCATTGTCCTTTTCTCTACATACAATACCGGCTTTAGGCTTGCAGCTCAAGTCAGAGTTCACGAGCACTGTAGTTAATAGATCGTCTTTTCATCCATCGCACGACAAGCAGATCAACAAAAGCTCGAAAAACGCGATTCAATACGCCGTACTTGGCCTGACCCGCACGCCGAGGATGATGCGACACCGGAACTTCAATAACATTAAAGCCACGCATCTTTACCAGTGTCGGCATAAACCGGTGCATCCCCTCATAAAGAGTTAGCCCATCCAAACATGCTCTTTTGTAAACTTTCAACGAACATGCCGAGTCGTGAATTGACTCGCCTGATAGTCTGTTCCGCACTGAGTTAGCTATTCGGGTGGACACCCGCCGTAACCACGGGTCTTGCCGCTTGACTCGCCATCCGACCACAGCGTCACACTCGTTGTTGAGCATCTCTATCAAACGCGGAATCTCCGCCGGGTCGTTTTGCAGATCGGCATCAAGTGTCGCAATAACCGCCCCACGAGCAGTTTCAAAGCCGGCAGCCATGGCGCATGTCTGCCCACGGTGATGCTCAAGGGCAATTACCCGCAGCCATGGTTTAGACTGCTTATGTTGCTCAAGAAGCTTCAGTGTTCTATCAATGCTGCCGTCATCAACCATTACCACCTCGAACGGTCGGCCCATTGGTTCAAACACCTCCGCAAGCCGATCCGTAAGCGGTGCGATATTCTGCTCCTCGTTGTACGCAGGAATAATCACTGATATGTCAACAGCCTTTTTTCCTGATGCCGCTGCATTCATGACCACAAACACCTTATCTTGTTAAATTGCCTCAGTTTTTCTCTTAGGACGTTTGAGGTAGATAAAGTATAGATTCCGTAGATAAATCAGGACGCCCATAGCCTGGCCTACTATGAAAACCGGATCTCTGCGGTGAACCGCGTAACTAAAAAGCATTATTCCACCTGTTAAACTCAACCACCAAAACCCAACCGGTATAACAGATTTTCTCTCCCGCTCAGAAACAATCCACTGTAAAAGAAACCGTCCAAAAAACATTGCCTGAGCCAGAAATCCAAACGCCAACCAAAGGTTCCCTACGCTTAACCAGTCCGGCGGCTCAGGAGACAGCCCGGCAAATTCTCTTATCGGCTCACCTACATCATTGTGGGACAGCAAATAAACATCAAGTGCCTCGTTCTGCCTACCCGGTAAAGGTAATGAGACATCTCGAAATCTCGGATGGTGCAATATAATGTGCCCGACAACCTGACGAGCCTCATCGAGATACTTATCCTGCACAAGAACAAAAGTCCCAGGATTCTCAGCAACCGTGCGCTGCAGCTGCTCCAGATTCTTCACACACGGCACTTCCCGCTGCAGGTGATAGACAAGAGAGTCATCACGGTCGCGAAAATATACCAGCGGCGCCTTGCTGATTACATCTGCTATGCCTCTTGCAAAATCAGCGGAGGAAATCCTTGTTTCATGAGGCAGAAAATACCCGAAAAGCACATAACTGAAAACAACCGTCCCCGCGAACAACGTCACTATTGCCCGCCAGCCATTGCATCGGCAGATAAAATATCCGGCTAAAATCCCTGAACCCATAAGGCTCAAACCACATGTGACAATTGCAGCGTACCGCTGCAACTCGCGGTCAAAAAAGCAATACAAAAAAACCACAGCTCCAGCCACGACAAAAATAAGAGACTGAATCACGCCAAGCGCACATCGCCAGCGTCCACTTTGCTCAATTCGAGCAGGTGCAATCTCACCTGTCATAGTTACCCAGGCCTTAGCTCCAAGTATTGCGATCACCGGCACAATCGGCAAAAGATAATCCGCCTTTTTTTTACTGACTAATGACAATATTAAAACCGTAAAAAAAGCAATCCAAGCAAACCATAGAAGTTTTTGTTTTTCAGTTTTACACTGAGGCCAGAATGGGATGGTCAACGCCACCGGAATCAGTGCAGACCACGGAAACACAAGGACAAAAAGCTGCGAAATGTAATGAAAAAAGCCATGGTTTGCCCGGTGTACTGGCGAAGTAATATTGTCGCTTACCTCGCGTGCCCAGCCAGCGTGGACGGTCTGCCAATCCAACCTGTCAACAAGAAGCACAATCCATGACACGACCAACATCGCAAAAACACACACACCAAGTAAATGCCAGCCAAGGCGAGGTCGGCGCTCCGGACGAATCCATAGCCCATACAACATTGGCGGTATCACGAAAATGAATACCGCAAGCCACTTGGATAAAAAACCCATTGCAATCGCCGTCCAGACAATAGGCCATAGCCAGTCGCGGCGCTTTCTACCGAAAAAAATAATCGATAGCATCAGCAGACACATTAGCACCCAGAACGTCAGATAGATATCTACTCTCGCTAGGCGGGACTCAATCACGTACTTTAGCGTGAGAGCCTGGATAAGTGCCGCCAAAAGACCAATTTGCCACCCAAAGACAATTCGTCCGATAAGCAGCGTTAATGCCACGCCTGCCATTCCCATCAGAGCCGAGGGCAGACGAAATAGTCCCTCATCCAACGGTCCAAAAACTTTAGTCAAAACAGCAATAGTCCAGTATGGTAGCGGTGGCTTTTGCAAACGCAGCGCACCATTAAAATATGGCACTACCCAGTCACCGGACTCAGCCATATTCCGGCCTGTTACTACTATGCGCGCTTCGTGTGGACTGCCAAGCTCAGGCTTACCCAGCGTGATTAACGGCAACGTTAGGGATACAATTAACAATAGTATCAGGACTGGGAAAAAAATGCCTGGTATAATACCGGCGTTAGAATTCTCTATGCTATTTTGTGATTGAACGTCAGCGTCTGTCATTCTGTAAAACGATTCGTTTTCCTGAAAAGCCATGTCAAACTCAGCCAAGTATATCTTAAGCCGACTTTCGCGCTCTACTGCTAAAATCTACAATATCGAAGAACACGTGGCCTGACAGCGATTGGCTATTCAAACTTCAGCCACTGGCTTAGGCTTTGCGCTGTTTTTGGACCTATGCCTTTGACCTTTTGCAAGTCATCGTAGCTTCGAAAGACGAGTCCTTCATTACCGTCGTTAGTATGCCGGTATGCAACTATTGCTTCTGCTCGCGCTATACCGATGCCTGGTAATCTCACAAGACTTGCCACCGACGCATAATTTGGATTTATCTTATCTTCTAGACGAATCTCATGTAACTGACCGGAATCGAGAAAAACCATAACGACAAAACCAACAGAAAATATTACAGCCATGCAAATACTAATGACAAACGCAAGTACCTGAACGTTCTCTTGCTCTACTGCCATTCGCTGTGGGTAAATCGCTGATACCATCGCTGACTATATGTTATTTCATTGCCTGACGAGAGACATTTTCTTGCAGTCTCTTCAAGGTATGAAATGATTCTTTGGGCTCAAGCTCATCGCTCAACAGACCGCTGTCGGCAATGGTACTGTCCGACCTGTCAGCAAGGTTTGAATATGTCACTGCGTCAACAAACGGTTTACTCAGAGCTATCCGATAGAACTGCTCAAGCCAGCTACTCTGACCAGCCTGGCTCCACTGTTGGTGCCACAATCCTGCAACATTGCCATCGTACAGACCAGCGCCGTTTCGACTGGGAACTTCCACATCGGTGACGTACAAGGGCTTAGCTATAGGTCCAAAGAAGTCAAGAATTGCCGATATTTGCATCATGTCTCTTATGTGCATGCCGGATTGATCCTTGCCGAATCGCATTTGCAATCCAAATGCGTCAAAATTAATTCCGCTCTGCACAACCATATCCATATACACTAGCGGCGGAATACTGCCTGGAACCTCGGCGTAGTACTCGCCCCAAGGGTTGGTCATTTCTATTATCTTCAGGGCCCTGCTGGATGCCGCCTTGACCGCCATATTTGCCGCACGTGTCATTTCTAAAACCTGTTCGAAGCTAAAGCCAAAATGGTTAAAAACGTTCAGGCCGCTTATAACAGACCACCTGTGAACACTACCAGCGTATCGAGAGACAACTTTTAAAACAAACTGATACGCTGTTTCCCGAATCTTCTCAAACCCTGTTTCACCACGCAGTAACCATTTTGGTAGATATTCTTTCGAGAAACAGAGCAAAGGACCAGCACCAATAACAACCCTTCGTTTACTAAGGACATCGAAACAGGCATCAACCATTTCAAAATTGAAATCTCCTTTGTGAGACTCTATCTCCGACCATCTGATCGGCATCATCACAAAGCCGAATAATTCCAACAGTCTCTGAACATATTTGGAGTCGTTTATCTTTGCAGGATCCACTTTGCAGCCGAGGCTCCCTCGGCCAAATCCATTATTTCTACTACGGGCGCTAAAAAGCATATCTGCCTGCCTTAGCGCCAGTTTTTCTGAAAAAATAATCGCTTTTTTCAGCGATTCGTCAGCTAATTTCGATGCGAGTGACGCATCTGCGATGTTCTGCACTGCCTCGACAAACAACCGCTGGGCTTGTTTTATAGTATCCTCTAAATCCTCTATGCCATCAAAAAACGACCAATCTTCTCGCTTATTAATGACCTGCATCAGCCTGGCTCGGGCTATTTCCACGTTCAAATTGTACGGATGATTCCTTTCCGGCAGACAGGTTGTCGGTAAAAGCACCTTTCCAAAACCTTCAATAGGCCATAATAAAGCTAAGCCGGCCGTTTCCAGATTTGGCTTCCTGCACTCGATAAAACCGTCTTTGAATACAATCTTTGCCCGTCGAATGCTTATACCGTCGGTCCCAAAAAGATAAGCACCGTATAACTTGAATCTATCAACAACCCTACCTTTGTTGAAAACCTGGAACTTCAATTTTTCCCTCAATCTGAACCTACACGACTGTCTTACGCAAGAAATACACTGTCCAATAGCAGCATTATAGCACTTGGCTCGACATACGCAATCCAAAAACCAAATGCACAGCGTGGGAGATGATATGAAAAAGGAAAAGGTAGATAAGCAACGTAAGACTTTTTACCAGACTATTGAGATGTCCTCAATTTGAGGACACCACGTTTCTGCCGTAAATGTTATATTGCCTCACCTGATGTTCGCAAAGGAGCCTATTTTTTTCAACCAGTCTGACAATCAAAGTGATTTGATTTAGCAATGTCTCAATCAAACCGATGTTGACCAGCGCGGATTCAGACGTATATCGCGGTAAGGCAATGATTACATAACCACAATTAGTATGCTCGGTAGCCAGTTGAGCTGCAGCAATACAGGTATCACACACCTGGGTTATGACCGGTTCAACACCATCGTCAATTCTGGAGCAGAGTTCTTTGATGAAAGATTCGCTTATCTCTAACTTTAAAAATTCTTCAGAATTGCTGGGCCAGCAGTTGCTGTCTCTATCTAAAAATATCACGATAGGTCCATGTTCCGGCAGCACACCGAAAATCTGACGTGCAAGCTGCTCATTTAGCACACAACTTGGTGAAAGCACTGATTCGTACACACCCATCTAACTCGCTCCTTATTGCTTCATCATAACAATATCAACATAGAAAATGTCGGTATAATTTTACACCGACTTTCCTATTGTTATGGGAATAAAGGAGATTTTAGCGTAATAGTACAGAAAAAAGAAAACCGCTTACTGTAGAATTAGGTTTATAGGACAGAACCGACTGCCTTTTATGCGGGGGAAAACAGAAGTTCAGACATCAAGCATCGATTTCAACTCGGCCATCGGAAACTTGTGACCGGGGCAGTCAGTTACACGCGCCCCAGGGGTCGTATTGTGGCCGTAAATGTGACTCTTTGGAATATTGTATCTACGCTGTAAAAAACGTATCAATTTAACAAGAGACTCCATCTGTCGCTGTGTAGGCGAGCTGTGGTTGAAATCGCCCACGAGGCAAATTCCCACTGCATTCAAATTAGCCCAGTTGTCGGGTGTCTTGCAATGCGCTCCCGTTCGTTGCTGAAGCCAGCGAAATGTAACCTCAACTTCTCCGTTGCCACTGGCTGTTCCATTGCCTATAACAAAGTCGTAACCTATGCCCTCCCAGTGGTTGCCTTCTCGGTGCCACTTGTCAAATATGGCCGAGTTGCCTTCCGTTGTGCCCGAGTGATGTATTACAATAGCTGTCCAGCTTTTCTCCAACTCTTCTGGTGGTAACCAGTCTCTTGGAATACCTCGGGCAAAGGCCGTGCTTGTTCTCCTCGGCTGCATAGTGCTCGGCAGGATAAGAGTACCTTTGGAGTCTGTGGGGCCATGCACAATCTGAGGTGCCGGTTCGTCATAGTAAACACAGCCCCCCAAAATAACCCAAAGGGCCAACAATAAAGTGCCTATCTTAAACATCATCCTGTCTATTCAGCTCCGTCCGCTATCCTGCACCGCAGATTATATAGCGAGTTATGTCTCCGCTCTGTCTTGCATTAAATGTGGCTTCTCTTTGTATCTGACCATGTAGACGCAATTACCTCGCTCGTTGAACTTGACTACGTCCATATAGGAATTTATGAGAAACAATCCTCTTCCCTCTGGCTTGAAAAGGTTCTTGCCAATCCGTGGATCAGGTATGACATCAGGATCAAATCCTTCGCCCTGATCTGTCAGAGATATCTCGACTTTGTCCGGACATACAGAATAGTCGATTTTGACCTTTTTGTTTGGATCCATCTTGTTTCCATGCTTGATTGCATTCAGAAAAGCCTCTTCAACAGCCAAGTGCACAGCAAAGATATCATCCTGGCTGAAGCTGTTACCTTCCAGGTTCAAAAGAATTCGTCCGCATACATCAACAATAGCGGAGGGCTTGCTTTCAACAACAAGCGAACTGTTAATTGGCACCTCTGCGGCCATGAACAAACACCCTATTGCAGATTAAGAAGTCCAAAATACACCAAAGTGACCTCACCCGGTTAATTGGCGAGATCGCATTTTTGGCATAGTGAACTACGCTATTTCTTAGATTCCTCCTGTTCTATAAGCATCTACCGCCGCCTATCGGCAAGATTTTTGGTCGCACTTTTCACATCATCGTAGATATCAAAAACCTTGGTCAGCCTTGTTATTTTGAAAACTTCGTATATTTTTGAATCTATGTTACACAGTCCGAGCAGCCCATCATGCTCGTAAAGACGCTTGCTGAGCCTAATTAAAAACCCCAAAACAGCAGAGGACATGAACCGAACAGTAGAAAAATCCAAAATCAAATTGATCTGCTCAGTCTGCTCAACAACTGACATTATAGAGTTCTGAAGCGCCTGAATATCCTGCTCTTCGAGAATTTTTTCATCGGTAAACGTCACTATTGTTGCATTCTCACTATACTCAACCTGGATTCTCGGCTCAACTGCAGCCATAGTATACTCCTACATAGAATTATTTATATCGACAAAAATCCTATTTCGAAAAACTTTCGATGTCAAGTTTTTTGAGGACCTAAATTTTTTATTCTCGGAATTTCTCCCTGAAAACCCCTAATAACCACAAATGCAATTACCAGGAAATTTGTAAATTTTCTGTATTTACTTAGAAAACTCTTGCAATTTGGAATAGAGAAAGGATAATATTGCTTCTTGGAGTCTTCAATCATATATCTTAAACTTTTTGGCATCATAATCGATAGGAAGTAAACCTTTGTTTATGGTGTTTAGGCAATTAGGGTATAATGTCGAAACATATACTTTATGAATAAGGCTTAAATAGTCCTTAGTTAATAACTTGAAGTCTAAAGGGGGAAGGATAGCAAACAGCAAAGCAAGCGTAGGTCAAAACACAAAATATCTCCGATTCGCAGTTATATGCGTTGAGTTATTAGTCTCGGCCTCGTTAACTCCTTAGGCTTTTTTCTACCGATGCGCAGCCGAGAACAACGGACAGTAAAATAGTCAAATTACAGGCCTTTTTAAAGGAGGTTAAAATGAGAATCAGCAGATCCACAGGATATGCACTGCTGGCAGTCGGTTATATTGCCAAGCATCAGAGTAAAGGCATTGTTTTATCCCAAACCATCTCAAAGGAGTATAACATACCCTTGGAGTACCTGCTAAAGATATTACAACAGTTGGTCAAAGCAAATGTTCTTCGCAGTAAAAGGGGTCCTCGCGGCGGTTTCTGCCTGGCCAGACCGGCAAGTAAGATTGCTATGCTGCAGATTATCGAGACTGTTGATGGCCCAATGACTGGCGAATTGAACTTGGCTGAGCAAACAGGCGGCGAAAGATTCAGCATTCGAGCTGAAAAAGTCTATGAAAAAGCAGTCGCTCAGGCCAGAAGCACCTTCCAGAAAACCAAGCTCTCGAACCTGTTGTAGGGCAGAAAATAGGATACAGCCCACAGAAAAAGGGCTAAGTGCGTAATCCACAAAATATCAATGAGCTACTATGGTTTTTTTGTGCTCTTTTTGTATGCAAATCAGCGAATTTCAACAACTGATCGCCCATAAATACAAAAGGCGAGACCAAAAAAGAGGCGTACCAGCTACATTCTTGTGGTTCATCGAAGAGGTTGGAGAACTCGCCACGGCACTTGCCTCAAATGATCAAAAGAACAAACATGAAGAATTTGCTGATGTTTTTGCCTGGCTATGTACCCTGGCGAATATAAGCGATGTGAATCTGGAAAAGGCCTGTGCTAAATATACCAAAAACGACATAAAGGGCTTCAAGCCCAAGTAGGATACTCGCACCCTCCCAGATATTATCCCCAACTGGCGCTACATAGTAGGCAAAAATCGGCTGTTCACTGCTGCTCACTTTGTTCAGCAGCTTGAACTCCGTTAGCAGCACTTGCTGCTGTCAAGGCCCGGTAGAAACACCACCCGAAACCGCAAATAATCAATAGCAAAACAACACTCAAGATCACATACGACACCGTGCTAAGTTGCTCATGTGATACGTGCGCTGCCTCTGCAATTGGCGCAACCTCCTTTGAGCATGTGAAATATATCAAATGCAGTGCGACAAAGCCGCTGACATCCATAGTGCCAAGAATCCCCGCCCAGCGAGTGAACCACGAAGCCCGTGAGGTTGAGACGTTATGCTTATTTAACAGATAATTGCTGCCTATGACAGCAATGATGGCTGGCAGTATCGACGCCCACAACAAAGATTTATTACTGCGGTCAAGCACTGCCAGCCTGAACTGAAGTGCCACACATATAGCGGAAAGCACAGACAAAACCAAAATAAACACACCGGCGATGCGTCCCTTGACCTGCAAAAGGCTCTCAGGCCTATTATGAACCGCCATATCAATCCGGCCCTTCATCAAACTCACAATTACGGCTATAATGGGAACCAAAATCATAATTGACAGACCAATGCAGTTCGTTAAGTGCCAGCCACCTTCCACCTTGTGAAGGAATCCACCTTCTTGAGTCAAATCATCAAAAAGGCTCCAGAAAAACAATGTGCCAAGCACTAATGGAATGCAGATTCGAATGAGATAATCCCACCATTTGCCCAAGTTCCAGTCGCTGCGTTCGTTGGCGTGACGCCGCAACACATCTATCCGCCACAACCAACCAAGCACAATGCACTCCAGTAGTCCAAGAAAAGCTATACCCCACGTCCCATCAATAAAATCGTTAACAACTCCAAGCCAATTGAAGCCGCCTTCGGTGATATAGACTATTCCAATGAAAAGCCCTACGAGACTCATTACTGGCAGCACAACACTCCGCCGCCAGCCTGTTTTATCCACGATCGCCGCGAGCACGGACTCGGTAATAGAAAACCCGGAGTCGATCCCAAGCGTTACAAGCGCAAAAAAGAATACAAAACTGAACCAAGCCGAATATGGCAACTGTGCCAGTGCGTATGGAAACGCCACAAACGCCAGTGACGCTCCACCTTCAGCCACGTTCTCCACACCGACCGGATGCCCTGCCTGCTGCGTTACAAACGCCATGCCGCCCAGTGTTGCGAACACCGCCAGACCAGCGATAAAACTGGTTGCGAAATCCGACAACGCTATAATTGCCGCATTATTATTAAGGTCACTCTTGCGGTGAAGAAAGCTCGCATAAGTAATCATAACGCCACCGAAGGCCAAACTTAACGAGAAAAACGCCTGTCCAAATGCAAATCGCCATGTGGTTGCTTTGGTGAGCTCCGACCAATCGGGATTAAGATAATACGCCAGTCCCCTAATACTGCCTTGCAGTGTCAGACCACGCACTGTAAGAATCAGCAGCATAAACCAGGGCAAAGGAACGGTCAGCCATACGATTTTACCAACGAGCTTAACGCCTCTGAATATACAAAGATACATTACCAACCATGTCGCCACCAAAGGCCAAAAGATGTTCCACCGCACCGAACCAAGTCTTGGACCAGGTATGCGCCCAAGATAGGTCTCAAGAAAAAACTTCTCTGCGTTTTTTACACCTTCAAGTCCTTCTCCCGCCCACGGTAGCTCTCCACCGCTCAGAATCCCCTGCACACTAAAGCACAAAAAGCTAAAGCAATATGCCAGAACAACTGTGTAAAACGTAACAATTATAAATCCTAAAATAATGCTCCACCAGCCGACGAATTCCAGCCTCCGATGGCTGCGAGCAAAGGCATCAGGCGCGGCCCGTTGCGTGAAATGTCCCAGGCTGAACTCAAGGATGAGCATTGGCACACCGATTACAAAGACCGCGATGATATATGGAATCAGAAATGCACCTCCCCCGTGGTCATACAGCTCGTATGGAAATCTCCAGAGATTACCCAGACCTACCGCCGATCCAACCGCTGCCAGAATGAATGCACCACGCGTCCCCCAGCTTTCCCGTTGCTCTTCAAGAAGCTCGGCCATCGCTATTTATTTGTCCTGCTCTCCTTGAACACAAAGTTGTGTATTATGCTGCTGCTGTCCCGTGTCCCGGCGGTTTATTCCCAGCAATTCCAGGCTGTTACGCTCAATTATACTTCGAATGTTACCTCGTGGAACTGTCGGCAGATTCGTATCAGCTAAAAGCATGTTAAAACCAAGCAGGGTCTCCATGCACTCACCTGCGCTGCCGTGTGGAAAACCGCTGCCGAATAGAAGCTTGTTCATTACCCCGCGCTCATGTGCTGCTACAACAATATTGTATGTCTGCCAAACATTGCTTGGTCGGATCGTCAAATCCGCATACACATTCCTGTGCTTGGCTACCAGCGATAATGTCTGTTCAACAAAAGGAAAACCCATAGTGCCGATGATAATCTTCAACTTGGGAAAAGTCCTGGCTACTTCATCCAAAAGATATGGCTGCGCATATACCAAAACGGCCTCAGTGCTAAAACCCGGATCGCCGTTATGAAAGAACACCGGCAAACCCAATTCTTGTGCCGATTCGTAGAAAAGCATCGCCCTACTATGGCAAGGATGAAAACCACAGGCAGAACAATAAAGAACCGTCCCCTTGAGGCCCTGTTTATCCGCGAGCGTTTTTAGATTATCAGCACCGACCTCATCTTTCAAAGGCTTAACAAGAGCAAAGCCGACCATTTTTTCGGCGTGTTTTTGAACATATTCTGACAGCCTGCTATTTACTTGTTCGCTTGGCCCATCTACAGTGGCAAGCACGATGCATGCGTCCACTGTCTGCGCGGCCTCCAGATGTGCAGATGCTTCAAAACCTTCGTCAGCAAAGTTAACGTGCGTGTGGCAGTCGACTATCATATTCTATCCCTAAATATCTTCGACACTATCCTAAGAAACAGAATATTATTCCGAGTCCAATAAAGGCAGACAAGCACTTTCTTGTTCGCGGCTGGCCGGACTTTCCATTTTGCTTAGGATAACAATCTTGAGACAATCTCTTAGCCACAATCCATAGCAACCCATACGGTCGGAGCCATATTAGCTGTGGTGATTTTGTCCGTCAAGGGCAAATATTCCCGAACTATCCATATAGGTACATCTGTCACCTACGGCCTGTTTTTTCCTTGATTTGTAGCCCTGAAAATTATATAATGACCGTTGCCATTGCGGATGTATCTTTAACGACCACGAGTTAAATCAAGATGCAGGAAACAGAGCATACGTTTCGTTATTCTGTGAATCTTGTGTGGAACCAAGATACAATTTACCGCAGATACTGGCATATTCTGAGTGTAAATACAAACAAAAAACTTAGCAGAGATCTCTGCGTTACATGTGACAGTTGCCCCTGCGTGACGGCACTATTTAGAGCCGACTTTATTGCCCCACTGGTCGGTCTCTCGAAGCAAAATGAGAACAGTAGCGGTAGGAAATCAGAAAGGCGGCTGTGGTAAAACAACCACTGCAATCAACACTGCAGCAGCTTTCGCTGCGCTTGGATATCGAGTTTTGCTTATTGACCTCGATCCACAGTCACATGCCACCTTAGGATTAGGATATGATCCTAACGACCTGGCCAAGACGGTCTACGATGCAATGACCAATGCACAGACTCCGATGCCATATGTCATAATACAGACAAACGTTGAAAGACTCGACCTGGCACCGAGCAATATCTTACTCGCAGGAGCTGAATTGGATCTGCGCGGAGCATTGGGCAAAGAGTTAGTGTTGAGCGAACAGCTTAGAACAGTAGCTGATCGATATGAAATGTGTATTATTGACTGTCCGCCATCGCTGGGGTTGCTAATGCTCAACGCTCTTGTAGCCAGCACAGACGTAATCGTCCCTGTGCAGGTCCACTTCTTTGCATTAGAGGGACTGAAGCGGCTGCTGAAAACTATCCAGGTGCTAAGAGACCGCTTTTACCCTTGTTCTGTAAAGCCCTTGGGGCTGCTACTTACTCTTGTCGAAACCAGAACGATCCTTAGCAGACAAGTACAACGAGGTATGAGAGAATTTTTCGGCAGCCTCGTGTTCGACACCGTCATTCACAGGACTGTAACGCTGGCTGAAGCGCCGGGTGCCGGTGAGACAGTTTTGACTTATGCCCCTAACAGTGTCGGAGCTGCTGAATACAAAGCACTGGCTCAGGAAGCAAGAGCAAGGATACGCACTCAAGAGGCAGCAAATCTTCGGGATGTAGTATAGTCGGTCGCAGGCAGGATGACAGCGTTATCCCGGGTGGAGCAAAAACCAAAAATCTCGTGCATAGCGAAAGCCGTTGACTCACTCCATCATTTAGCTTTTTTAATTTTCTTAACAGTACGATCCCTCAAATCTCATCTGAAAAACCAGCAAATCATGTCTGGACATTTGTAATTAAATATAGAAAATAATCCAAGCGTCAGACAGAATACAAAGCGTTTCTGAACACGATCATAATTATTGATCCGGGATTTTTTGCGAAGAATACTCAGATGTTTAGTTTTATCCGGCGAAAGAACTCATTGATATCCCCTGCGGGACCACAGGTTACGTCCAGACACCTCCCAGATATTTTCGCAGGCGCACAAGGCGCCTACACAGAGAGCCTGCAACGAGTGGATCGGGAAAAATAAATGGCGATTACTATTTTAATTATAACATTGGCAAATGCCAGGCACTTAACTCGGACTGTTCTGGGGGGCGGGAACCAATTGGATTGCGTGGATGAGAGTCGATCTCCGCGACCGGTGGGAACAAGGAATCTGTTTGTCCAACGAGACATAACGAGACGAGAAATTTTAAAAAGATGATTATGGGAGTTGACAGACAGTTTAGGATTGCCCGGCTATGGTCTAACCGTGAGATCAAACTAATAGCACCGCTTTTCACCGGTGAGGTCGTCAATGTCTCTGCATGGGATGACCGAGACAAAGAGGGGGGACATTATAAAAATTACTTTTCAAAGGCATCAAGATACTATTATACCAATTACAGTGGCGTGCGTGGTTACCAAGGGCGCGAAAATGAGTATTTCCTCGACCTAACCAGTGAGCTGCCGAAGCAGTTATATCGTCGCTTCGATGTTGTCTTCAACCACACCACTCTCGAACACATATACGATGTCAGAAAAGCCTTCAAGAATTTGTGTGAAATGAGCAAAGACATCGTCATTATTGTTGTTCCGTTTTCGCAAATGCAACATGAAACAGAATCTTTCAAAGACTATTGGCGTTTTACTCCTTCGTGTCTGCGCACTATGTTTGAAGAAAATGGGCTGGATGTGGTTTATGAAGCTGAAAGCAAGTCCGGAAACGCAGCGATTTACCTGTTGTTTGTTGCCTCGCGTAAGCCAGCGAAGTGGAAAGCCCAGATGCCCAAATCTGAACCCATTGCAGAAGCGGGTAAGTCAATCGGCTTTCGATGGTCTTTTAAGAAATTAAAACGAAAGATCTTAGGAAAACTTTAACATGTGGCCAGTAGTTAACCAAACTTCTTTGAATGGTTTACGTGATTGATTGTAATACCAGAGGCAATGGAATCTGATAAAGTAGCTTTTTTCACAGCTTTCTGACTTTGCTTTGGGTGACTATTAAAAAGGTCCTGTTATGGGTTCTAAATTAACGGCTTTCCGGCAAGAAACTCTATGTGGTCCCCTTTCTTAGTCAGTCTGGTCAAGAAAGAAAGTGGACCTTTAAGGAAATGCCAGTGCCACGGTGTTTTGAAACTGGTGGGTGCACGTGGTGTGACTCTTACTCCTGTCGCCCAGGTCTTGACGTGTTCTAGCCCGGCGTGTTGACATAACGAGAGAACATTTTTAGGAGTGTATAAGTAGACATGGCTTGCCGGACCCAAGTACTTCCAATGGACTCCCAGCAATCGCCTCGTGTAGCTGTCCCAATTAACTGTATCCGCATAGAAGACCCCACCGGGGCGCAGAATGCGTCGGCATTCCTTCAAAGTTGAGAGTGGATGGCGAATGTGCTCTAGTGTGGCCTCTGTGAAAACAACATCGAAATAGTCCTCTGGAAAACCAGCTGCCTCCACAGTACCAGTGAAGACATCGAGTCCTAATTCCTGCCTTGCGTAGGAGCTTGCCGCCTGTGAAATATCAACTCCTTTAACATTCCAGCCCATGTCACGTGCTACGTTGAGAACCGCACCGACATTACAACCTATCTCAAGAAAATTCCCGGTCTTTCTATAGCGAGAGAATCTCTTGAGTTTTCTATAATTCTTGATTCGCTTCTTTCCTATCTTATCAACATACTTACTGAGTTTTCTGTGGTAGCTTTCCTCGTTGAGCTCGGTCAAATTTTTGGGCATAGGTCGTGCGAATATGAGTCCGCAAATGGAGCACTCATGATAGGCGCTACTACATTTTCTCAGAAGCTCTTTGGAGTCCCAGCTACCACACACGTCACAGTTAGTATCCTCAAGCACCGGTATCGTTCTGCTGTTTTCCTCGTATCTGCTTTGCATAAACCAAACTTCCTTCGCCAACGATTTAGTTAATGGAATATCTGACTTTGGCGTTGTGCAAAGTATAACTTCCCTGCAGCAATCGTCCACCAAAACAGAGACTTGACGTTTGGGTACCGCCTTAACGACTGACCAAGTAGTTGCCGTGCCGCCATGTATAATCCTTCATTTATTGCGCAACGCCCAGCACGATATCCTTCCTTGCTGAGCCGTTTCATTGCTCGCTTTCGAGGTATCACATCCTTTCCGTGCCCGTTGAAATAGAAGCTCTCGAGTACATCGAACTCTGTCTTGCGCGCGTCAAAAGAATGGTCAGCAATATTACCCTTGTGACGCCGCTTCTTGTAAGTAGGTCCATCAACAGGGATAAACCGATATTTGAGAGACAAATTCAATAATAGCTTGTACATAGCACAGCGACTCAACGAAACATCAAAGCCTCCCTCCCTTTCGTAAATGCTCTTGGCACACATCGTGCCACAGGACTTAACATATATGAACTCAAATAAGTCTGCTGTAATATCGCCCGATGGTAGTCTATAGTTCCTAGTACGGATCTGATTAACGTTTTCATCAATACCAACGTAAGAACCGTATGCAAACACATCAGGGCCGTGCTCATCAATTGCCCCGACCAGCTTCTCGACCGCATCGGGAAACAGCAAATCATCAGCGTCAAGGAAAGTAATATAATCACCTTGTGCCAGTTCGATCAGTTTGTTCCTAGCCGCAGACTGTCCAACGTGGTCCAATTGGTAATACCGGACATCGTAACCGACAGAATCTATCATCTCGGATGTGCCATCTATTGAGCCATCATCGACTACAACAACCTCATAATCTTTGAAGCTCTGAGAAAAGACACTCTCAAGTGCCTCTTTGAGATATTTTTTTCGGTTATATGTGGGAATACAAACACTGACTTTCGGCGTCATAAGAATGCCTCAACGTTAATATAATCGCCAACCAAGATCGGCCTCAAAAGCAAGAAGCAAGATAATCCAATGTTCTTTCGTCAAAGCTGAATTTTCATCTGTCCAGCGATTCATCTGCAAGTATACTCTGAACAAGCGTTGATGACATTACTCTGTTAACGAACCGGCCATGTTTTTTCACAGTGCTCTTTTTCAGCGTAAACTCCCGGGGATTGGCTACCTGTGTCGTATGAGCAAGATGGATAATATATTTGCCCATTATCGAGGTCGGCAGCTCAACTGTTTTATAACCCCGCTCAAGAAGTTCAAAGTAAAGCTTCTGTCCTACAGCCAGGCCATGACCTTTACCCATCAAGAACGACAAAACTTCGTGACGCAAAACCTCTGTCCGGTAAACACAACATATTGTCCGATTATGATAACGGAATTTGCCGAGAGACTGTGGACCATTAAACAATCTGCGTTTCAGGGCTTTGAGGTCAGTTGCCTTTTGAAGGACGATCTGCAATCTGGGCTTGAGTTCAATTTTGCCGGAACCCACACAAGCTACGTCCTTATCATGGCCAAAATAATCAATCAGGTCGGTCAGCCAGTTTTGTTTTTGTATGACGACATCGGAGTGCATTGAGGCAAAAAATTCGGTTTTGCAGTTTTTCAGAGCAAGGTCCAAAGCCGCTCCATGGGCAAAACCGCCGCCTTGGTCGTCCGAGCCTGAACGCCGTTCAAGCAACCGAATCCAGCTCAGGTTTCTTAGATACTCCAGTGACTCATCCTGTGAGTCATTATCGACAACGATAACCTCATTGCTATATCTGGTAAACTTGCGAATGCTTCGCAAACACAATCGAGTAATGTCCAATGTCTTATAGTTCACCACACATATCGTTGCTTTGTCTCTGATTAGATCGGACATTGAGTGAGGATTTTGGGGTTGGCTAACGGTTTCCGTACATCGATTCATAGTATTTTTGATAATCGCCGGAGACAACTCTATCGAGCCAATCTTGGTTCCTAAGGTACCAATCGATAGTCTTGTTTATGCCTTGCTCGAAGGTTACGGATGGCTGCCATCCGAGCTGCTTAATTATCTTGCCTGCGTCAATTGCGTATCGTCTGTCGTGGCCAGGCCTGTCAGTGACATGCTTAATTAGCGATTTAGGTTTTCCAAGACGTTCCAAAATCAGATTAATCACCTCGAGATTCGCTTTCTCATTGCATCCGCCGATATTGTAAACCTCGCCGGGCGGCGCTTCGGTGAGTATCTTCCACACGGCTGTGCAATGGTCGTATACATACAACCAATCTCGAATATACAAGCCATCGCCATAAACAGGAAGTTCCCTGTCGTTACGAGCATTGTTAATCATCAGAGGTATCAATTTTTCCGGAAACTGATATAGCCCGTAATTGTTTGAGCATCTGGTGATATTACATCTTAAGCCCCAGGTATGGCCGAAGGCCTTTACCAGATGATCCGCGGCTGCTTTACTCGCTGAATAGGGCGAATTCGGACTCAGAGGCGTTTCTTCGGTGAATTTACCCTCAGGACCAAGAGCACCGTAAACTTCGTCAGTGGAGATTTGGACGAAGCTTTCCAGCTTTTTATCACGGGCGGCTTCAAGCAAGGTCAGCGTTCCAGTGACATTTGTTTCTACAAAGACCTTGGGCTCGGTGATTGAACGGTCAACGTGACTTTCAGCAGCAAAATTGACTATTGCTTCGATCTTATGCTCATCAATAATCTTCTCTACTAAGGTCCCGTTGCAAATATCACCTTTGACAAATCTATGGTTGGAATGGTCCAAGAAGCCTGACAGATTTTCAAGATTGCCGGCGTATGTGAGCTTATCCAGATTGACGATAAAACAATCCGAATGCTCTGAAAGCACCATGCGCACGAAATTGCTTCCAATAAAACCAGCACCGCCTGTGACAAGAATTCTCTTCATAATTGTTTTAAAAAACGCTCCAAAGCCCCCTGCCAGGCTTCGATTGGATCGTCCAATAGTCCATTAATTTTGCTACAGTCAAAACGACTGTTCAACGGCCTTGCAGCAGGACTTACATAATCACTGGTTTTGCACGGCAAAACCTCGACGTCCAATTCGATCGTCTCAAATATGAATTTCGCCATGTCGTATCGGCTAACGTAACCAGCACTTGCAAAATGGAGTATGCCTTGCGGTCTTTTTCGCAACAACTCACAAATCACCTTCGCAGCCTCAGTTGTCGCGGTAGGTGAACCTATCTGGTCATCAACTACTCGCAGCGCCTGGCCTGTCTTTGCACGCTCAATGAGTTTGACAACGAAATTGTTGCCCTGCAAACCATAGGTCCATTCTACACGCATTATACAGTGGGCACAGCCGCTTTCAACAAGAAGCTGTTCGCCAATCAGTTTACTTCTGCCATATTCATTTATTGGATTTGGTGTATCTGTCTCTACGTAGGGCCTGTCCTGTCTGCCATTAAAGACAAAATCGGTACTTATATGCAAAACCCATGCGCCTGCCTTTTTTACCAGAGCACTCAATCCGCCTACCGCCTCGCCATTGACCTGATGCGCCAATTCACGATGGCTCTCGGCACCATCAACATCGGTATATGCGACGCAGTTCACAATCGCTGTCGCTGACATGACAGCATCTTCAAGTTGCTGGTCATTGGTTATATCAAACTCAGGCAGGTCATAGACTTTTACAGTAAAGCCCCGGCGGCGGCACGCCTGGACTATGTCGGTTCCCAGCATTCCTTTACCGCCCAAAATGGCAATCATTTCCTTAGCCATCTTTGCGTGACCAATCGTACGGGATGTGATTGTCGTGCGGATGAACGCGGGATTCGTCAGGTTCTGAATAATTATACGGCTCCGAGACCACATTCACAATGTAGGCCTCGGCCTCGCTGATGCACATCCAACCATGATACACACCCGATGGCACCCTGACCAGGCCCGGGCAGTACTCACCAAGATAAAGTTCATTAACTGTTCCATGTGTGTGTGAATCCGATCTTTCATCGTATAATGCCACTTTAACCATTCCCTTCATGACATAGATATGGTCGATCTGTTTTTTGTGGTAGTGCCAGGCTTTTACCACACCCGGATAGGTTGTTGTGAAATAGACCTGCCCAAATTTTTCGAACCATGGATCATCGACGCGCATTATTTCACCAAGCCGGCCACGCTCATCAGGAACAACCTTGGCGCTACGGACTGCAACACCATCAATAAGATTGCCTGAACTGCGGATTGCAAGTCCTTGCTCTGCAAAGACAGTTTTCAGCGGCGCTATTTCTTTTGTCATTGTGGAGGCTCCTTCATAACTAATTCGCTGGCGTGAATGAGAGAGTCAAATGTCCCTGCATCCGTCCACCAACCCTGGATAATATTGTAAGCCAACTGTCTCCTTGAGATGTAAGCATTATTCACATCGCTGATTTCAAGTTCACCACGAGACGATGGTTTAAGGGTTTGTATAATATCAAATACTGAGTTATCATAAAAATATATACCGGTCACAGCATAATTTGACTTGGGTTGTTGTGGTTTTTCTTCTATGGCGATAACCCTGTCCCCGGAGATTTCAGCGACGCCAAAACGCTGGGGGATCTGAACTTGCTTGAGCAACAGCCGTGCTCCGGTCTCCTGGTCGATGAACTTTTTTGCGTAGTCTTTCAAACTGTCCTGAAAAATATTGTCACCCAGGATAACAACCAGAGGCTGTTGAGTTGCGAAATTCTCAGCTAGTCCCAACGCCTGGGCGATCCCCCCTGCCTCGTCCTGGACCTTGTACGTGAATCGACAGCCAAAGTCTTTGCCGGAACCGAGCAGGCTGACCACATCGCCCATGTGCTCGATGCCGGTTACGACCAGGATTTCCTCAATCCCGATTGAGGTTAGCTTTTCGATGGGGTAATAGATCATTGGTTTCTGTCCAACAGCAAGAAGATGTTTATTTGTCACCTTGGTCAGCGGCATAAGCCGTGACCCTGTCCCACCGGCAAGCACTATACCTTTCAAGTTCATATCTCTGTCCCTCTAAAACTGTTATGTATTCTATATTTTAAGGAGTGAAGCAGTTTGTGTCAATCACAATATTGACGAGACTGTGATCCTTGAGGCCGATGTTGATACCGGCCATCACTTCGTTTATCGGCTCCAATTGGCTCGTCGGGCTCTGAAGCGCTTAACTCGTATTATTCATAAGATCGATGTGTGCTTGTTCACACGGTTTTAGAGAGAGGGGCTCATCAAATTGCAACGCAACACAACGCACCGACCCACTCACCTCATCGACCCGGCAGACCCGGCCTTTGCGAGTAATGCTCACGACAGCCGAGTCGTCCTCGTTCTCAGAGCGAGGAATACTAAACTGAACTTTCAACTCCTGCCCGGGCTCGGGACAACCCTCCTCAGCACTGCAGGTAAATGCAATACCCCCGCTGGATACATCCACCATAACGCCGTACGAGATCCTCTCAGTGAAATCCTCTGCGTACAGAACTGGCCACTGATAACGCAGTCTCTCCTCCCTTCGCCGCTCAATACTCTTATCCATCATCAAGCCCCCAATTATTTTGTATAACCATAGCTTATAAATCGGCATATTCAGAAAACTTCTTGAGCCAATAGTCTCACATACCAATGTCCGAACCTTCTTAAAATACTGCGCCACATAAAATGCGGTATTTCTCCCTTGACAATAACGACCATCTTTCTCTAAACTCACCGGCGATCAGTGAATGTCCGATACTTACTTCAAACAAAGATAGAGATGTTTACCTCAAATCTTCCAATCTCAGAAGAAATGCTTGCAGATGGGCGGTTCCGCAAGTTCACACTTGAACTTGATGAGCTGCTCAGGAAAGATCCGAACTACACTGCAAGAAAACTGAGACGCATCTTTGACAGCGCTGCCAGAGGAGAGAGGATTCTGCGGTTTGAGGGTCGATACGTCATAAGTTCCTTTGTACCGCCTGTGCCTTCAAAAGCATTCCTCACTTTTGTTCGTGGTGGTATTGAAAAGGAGCGTCTCTACACCGAACTCGCATACGTCCGTCGTTCTGCTCCACTCTCGGTTCATCTGTGCATAACAAACAGTTGCACTTACAACTGCGAACACTGCGGTGCAACACTGCCCGAAAACCACGCCGAACTGACTAAGGCCGAGTGGATTAAAGTAATCCGGGAACTACAGGAGTTAGGTCTCGCCTATATTGTGTTTTCCGGGGGCGAACCGCTCATGCGCGACGACATGGAAGAAATCATCGGCGCTGTTGACGACCGAAGTACTACTCTTCTTTTCACAAATGGTAGAGACCTTACGCCGGAGCGAGCGCTGTCACTGAAGCGAAGCGGCCTTTTCATTCTGGCAGTAAGCCTTGATTCTCCTTGTCCTGATGAACATAATCGAATACGAAGGAACTCGAAAGCCTTCTCACATGCACTTACAGCGATTCGAAATGCGTCTCAGGCCGGACTTTACACGCTCGTTTCGGCCGTCGTGTTCAAGAAAGATCTTAACAAGGAAAACCTCGTCAAGCTCTTCAAGCTTGCAAAGAGACATGGCGCGCATGAAGTGAGAATTCACCAACCCATACCCCGGGGCCGATTGACGGCTCCGCAAGAAGCTGAACAGATTTTCTACACCAAAGATGACATCACCCGCCTCTATAAAATTCAGTTTGCAGCCAACCAAACCGTGGACGGTTTTTCAAAGGTAAGTTCCTTTCCCTATACGGAAGGTCCGTGCAAGTTCGGATGTGGCGCGGGTGTGCTTCACAGCTATATTAGTTCCACAGGCGACCTCTGGCCATGCGATTTTGTCCCTTTGTCGTTTGGAAATGTTCTAAAAGAGGGTGTTAAGCAAACGTACAGCCGAATGATGCCGGAAGCGGGCATTCCGAAAACTTATTGCTGGGCAAGAGCGATTGCAAAAAAACTTAAAGCAAAAGAACTACCTCTCCGCACGGAAGAGTCCATAGAACTCTGCCGCGCTTGCCAGTCACGTTCCTATCCAAGGTTCTTTAAAGACCTGCAGTCACGTTAGCTAAAGTTGCCATGACTTCACCAAACTGAAGTCTTATTGATAATAGATAACGATGACGGTTGTAAAGGAAGAGGCTGTGAGCCAACGACCCACAGCCCCTCATTAATGGCTAACTTTTTCGCAAGCTTCCAAAACGTGCAGCTTGATTACCGAAATCTATACTGTCCAGAAATATAATATACAGTTACATCCTCACCCAAAACGACTCCACCACCAACGTGAAGGTCATCGTTCACTTCGTACCATCCGCCAGCGGCGACAACAAGGCTGGTGTCCTGCCTGAAATGTCCAATGCCGGTCCCACGCCAGTCCGCTACACCATCATCGGTACCTAAACCCGTCCAAGTAATGTCGCCATCGACCCACTGGAATCCCACATCGGTATATAGGCCAAGCTGATTTCTCTGCCAGCCGAGTCCAAGCATGCACCTACCTTGCCACCAGTCAAGTTCGGCAGTCCAACTCTCAGCATAGCCTTCTTCAGTGTAAAAGCTTCTCGTATCGCCAGGATCACAGTACAACACCTGACCGTTCCAGCCTAAGCTTAGAGTACCACCTGGCCCGCTCGACCCGCTCGGTCCGAAACTATCCCACTGGCAGAAGGTCCCTCTTGCTGCGGCGCCAATTGCTAGTCCGCTACCGCCCTTGATCAGCGAGTTATCCTCTTCTGTATCCAGCCAAGTATACTTTCCCTCAACGTCGCATGTACCAAGCAGTAGGGCTACTTCGAACATATCACAGACACCATACTCCAAACTGACGAGGAAGATATTCGATTCGAGATCCTTGATGAAAATGCAACCATACTCACGAAAATCGAACACCCAACTTGAATCTACCACCCAGTCGAACTCCTCCCACATCTCGCAGCCGCGAACATCAAAATCCTGGTGGATCCAGGTGGCGTCAACAGCCCATCGACCCTTTCCCTTCATGGCTCCCGGCCAATTGGACCAGGCAAATGCGGCTGAGCTAAACAGGCTCACCACCATGACCACAATAAGAAATTGTAAAGTTCTCCTTTTCATAAGCGACTCCTTTCATACCAATACATCCCTGCGTAGAGTTGCTAACCACTCCTACCCGCGGTTGGATTCGACCGACAGGCTTCGGTTGGTCCTACAACATGACTCTATATCATGAACCCCATTTATCACCGTTTGCCCTGAGACTCAACATGACATCCGTGCGCAAGTCAAGGAAAAAGATGTCTAACCAAACGAACTTTTTTCCAATGCCCATTTAAACTCACAAATACTCCCCATGCAATAGAAAAATAGCTATTTGTAGAATCATTTATCATCACTTAACCAGTGTATAAAAATGCTATTTTGAATGGGCGATGCAGGATTCGAACCTGCGACCGGCTGATTAAGAGTCAGCTGCTCTACCAGCTGAGCTAATCGCCCCGATTGTCCTGTGCGGACCTGCAAGGAATTACTTTACAATCAGGTTGCATGCTTTGCAAGAGAATTGACATTGAATTGATGTATCAAGCTAAGGTGACTTGATTGTTTCGGGGTCAGAGCCGATATCTTGCTGAATTTGTGAAGGTTTGCCTGCTCTTGCTACAGGAGGTGTTTACCCGGACTTCTATCCGACCGTTTGTCTCCTTACGCGTGATTAAAGTCAAGCTTGATCCGCGGGTACCGATAAGCGCAACATCTAACTCAGCCGTTTTGCCCAGTTCTTCGCTGCTTTTGTCCTCTACGTTATTTCTGGCCCAGGCCAGAGCGCTGGTGGTTAAGTTACGCTCAATAGCTTGAAGATAAACCGTATTTGAATGGAATTGTAAAGTCCTGGCGCCATCAGCCAAGACATACGTAACAATCCCTATTAAGGCAATTATAATTATTACAAAAGTAAGAGCGAAACCGGGTTGTGTTTTGGATTTCACCGTTATCTAACCACCTTGTCAAAAACATCCAAAAAATACACGTGTGAATTGGCTAATTTCTTCTGCCACTTTTTCCTTAGCTTCTGCTTGACACAGCTTCTTACCTCAACTGCGTTACCTCTGCCGTTTCTCTTCCATACTTGCCACTGCAGCTCGGCAGTTGGCAAAGACCATGTTATGACATCTTCGTGTTGTTCTCCAATGTTCGACAGTTTTTTTCTTATTACTTTGCCGTTTTGCAACTCGTATGCAACGACACCATCTGTCTGTTCAATCAGGAGCATCCGTTCGTTGGAGATCTGCTCTTCGAATTTTTCCGGCAGTCTTTTCGCCTTATCAACGTCGTTGCGCATTTGATTCAGCATGTTGAGCAGGGTGGTGTTCTCCTGAACGACTGCTGAAGAACGGGGAATGTCACGAATGACATTGACGAAAAATTTGTCCAAAACAATAGCAACAATGGGCAAAGTTGCTATTACTATCAGCATTTCAACCAGTGTAAAACCCCTGCGCATGCTCATCTCTTCTGAATCATTAATTGGTTTTACTTTCTTCCAATCGCTCTACAGGCAGTGTGTATCTGCTGAGCTTTACCTGTACTTTATTGCGAAAGCTCTCTCCCTTTGCGGTTACTTCGATTAGTTCCATTCCCTGCCATTGCCCAGTTGCCGCCGATCTTTCAATAGAGACATTCAACGTTGGCCAGAGTCGCTTTAGGTCATCCTGTACGATTGGTTTGCCTGTCGCGGTAATACTATCAAGCTGCGCCTGGGCAGCAGCTATGCAGCGCTGCCGGATCAACTGATAACGGTTAAATTTCGCAAAACCATGCAGCGACATCGCAAAGCATATCAGCAGAACTGCCAAAACGCTCAAAGCGACCGTCAGTTCGCTTGCCAGGAATCCTGCACGTTTTTTTGTTCGAGTTACATTCATATTCAATCGCAGTTCTACGGGTAAGTAACCTCTGCGAAATGACGGATAATCGCAACAATCGGAGAATATACGCCATAGACTACGAATCCAACTGTTGCGCCCATGGCAATCACCACACAGGGCCACATTATGAATCGGGCAAGATTCACACGGTAGCTATAGTTCAAACGATAGAACGACTCAAGCATTTCCAGAATTGTTGGCGTATTGTTCCTGTTCACCTGGCCATCAAACGCCCAGGCCAGCGTATTGCCAAGTGAGCTTTCTCTGGTTGCAACCGAGATATTGTCCCCTCGCTTTACTTTCTCCAGCCATCTGAGTAACCGTTTGCGGAAACAGTTGTTCACATCAAGATCGAGCGTGTTGGCAATCGCAGCGTCGATTGTGCGGCCGGCATTGAGAGATAGCCTGAGAATTTCAACGACATGGACCATTGCGCGATTCTTCTCAAACCAACGCATTATAGGCAGATGCCAGATAATAAAGTCTCTGATTCGCGAGATTAGATATGGCTTGTGCGGCCTTCGAGGCCGAAATCGCACTCGCAGCCAAATCGGAACGCCCACCAAGACTAACAAGCCAAACACAATTAAACTCAGCGTCGGAATCCGATAAGCTACAGTGTTGGTGATGGCAAACAGCCATTGAGTGACGGCTGGCAGATTCTCCTCGAACACTTCTTCCAGCACACTCTTGAATCGTGGAATACCAAGTTTCATCAATCCAAACAGTATGAACAGCATAAAGCTCATCACTGCAACTGGATAAAAAGCGTGAACCGGTCTGAGTATTTTTCTTTCGTTAGCCCTTGCAGCCATGTCGGCTTCGATGGATTTTATTGCAGCCGGTAGCTGATCAAACTGCTCAGCAGATGCTATCATCGCCAGTGCATAGCTCGGACATTTTGGATAGCCTCGTTTTATTGATTCACTCAGTGAGTATCCTTGCACGAGCCATTTCTTTATATTTTGCAGAGTTCGCGCGCACCTATCAGTTCGTCCGCTCGCAGCCGATTCCAGTGCCATTGGCAACGGTAGGTTCTGTCTCATACTACAGCCTATGGTTGAAAGAACACAAACGGCTGTGGCACGGGGTGATCTTCGACGATAGCCTATTACCGAGATTGGGATAATGAACAAGGCCAAAACAAAAATGAGAAAGGCAAACTGGGCTCCTTCAGGAGATAGGACAATGCTGATTACCACCATGGTGAAAACGCCGATTACTATAACCAGTAATCTCGCTACACGTCGAGGCCATTGGCTTGATTCAGGCCCCGGCCTTGATAGAGCCACAACAACTAGAGTGATAAGAAAAGTCGCAATCGCACAAAACGTAGCTGCAAACAAATCCTCACTGCTTCCAGTGTGCTCCGCCAAAAGGATAAGGCCAAGACACACAATCGGCAATGTTACCAATGCAACTGCGGGTTTTTTAAAACCCAGTATCGCATAGACAAACAAAAGCAATATTCCAAGGTTCTCAAACATATTTTACCTTGCTACTTTCAAGAGGATAGACTTGTAATAACTTGTATCATCGGCAAAAACATTGCAACGATGGCCATTGCCAAAATCCCACCTACAACAATCAACATCACAGGAAGCAGAATTGCCTGCAATCTTACCTGGCCGTGCTGCGCCTGCTCGGCATACATCTCGCCGAGACTGAGTAGATTGTCTTGCAATTCATTACGCTGCGCACCGAGCTGAATCGAATATAAAAACAGCCTGGGTATCATTCGGCAGAATTGGCCGGCTTCCAGGATATTTGCCCCTCGCTCAATCTGGCTGGCAAGCGTTTCGCTTTCCAAAATCAATTTTTCACTCCCCGTTGCGCCGGAAGCTAATCTCAAGCACGTGGGCATATCGGTGCCGGCTGCCACCATCATCGCCATCGCTTCAGCCATTCTGCTAAGAATACTGCTGTGATAAACTGTACCAATTACGGGAATTCTCAAAAACAAAGATTCCTTAACTCGGCGACCAGCCGAAAAAGATGAAAGCATCGCAAAAACAACAAACAATCCTGCAACCACAAATCCCACAGTGATCCAAAAAGGCACAACATTCTTTGCCATGCTGAAGAATAGCATAGTTAGAGGATTCAGCCTACCAAAGACCATCTCTTCAAGGATAGTTTTGAACTGCGGGATTATGAGCAGGAATACACCCGTAACAATGATAGCACCTAAAACAAAAACAACCGCTGGGTAAGTGATTGCCTCAAAGACAATCCTCCTGGTTTGATTGGCCAGCTCCAGGTGCCGGTTCAAGCTGGTTAACATCTCACTTAGTCTTCCGGTCTCCACCCCAGCCTTTAAGATTCGGCCATACAAAGGCGGAAAATGCTTCTGTCTTTTCTCAAATGCTTTCTCAATGCTCACTCCCGCTTCTAGCTCCGAGGCAATATCTTCGATAAGTTTGCGCATCGATTTGGAGGCAACGTCTTTGGCAAGCTCCCGCAGGCCTCTTTCCAGCGGTATCCCGGCTTTTGTTATCGACGCAAGTTGCTGATTAAAGAGCAAAAATTCGTTTCTTCCGATCGGTGTTTTGGGTTTTTCAGGCTTTGCCTTTTCAATTAAATTGACGTTGAGCTGCATCTGCTTTAGCATCTCAGATGCTTCTTGCGGCGAGCCTGCCTCGATCGTGCCCTTCATTAGCCTGCCTGCCTCTGTCAACGCATTATATTCAAACGTTGCCATCTTTTATCCTCTATGTACACCTGACTAAATGTGTCACTTCCTCAACACTATCACATACCGTAACACATCTCTTTCGCTACCGCCCTCTGGTATGGGTGCTGCAAGAATTACCTTGGTACCTTGAAGCTCGTATTCAAATGGTTTGTCCCTGACAGGATCGTTCGGCACAGAAAGGTTCGTGATGTTGCCTAAGTCATTCGGTAATTTGCAGTCGTGCGTGCCTGCGTAAAGACAAATCGCTTCAACGCATTGTAGTGCAGCTAAGTGTCGGTCCAGTCTATTCATTAGCAGCCTTACTTTCTCTTTGATATCTGTATCCTCGTATTCCATATGCTTTGCCAGATCGATATAGGGCTTTGGCAAATCCTGTAGAGCCCAGTAAAGGTTAGGTGCTTCCGGGCCCTGGATAAACTGTTCGAGTTCCCTGCACATAACCGCAGCAACGGCTATTCCAACCAAGCCCTCGACCAAGGTATGCGCCTTGCTCAATTGCTTCGCCGTGGCAAAGCCTGTTTGCATGGCTCCAATAGCCTTGTCATACTGGCCCTTAGCAATGTGAAAACGCACCTGCAAAGCAAGAAGAAATGCGAGTTTACGATATCCGCCGAGACCTGCCGCTGCTGTATCTGGGTCTAAATATGGCCAGTCACAATTTTTACACCTTGTTGCCTGCTTAACCAGCTCCATAGCCTGTTTATACTGCTGTAAAACCTGCTCAATTTGCTCATGCGGCAACTGTCCTATCGGCATATTGCGCCACTGTTGTATCTGCTCCATATTGGTATTATCCTGCAGCGCTTTTATCGCCTGTTCATATAACGGTACAGCATCAGCTTCCACATCAGCTATAGGCAGTAACCGATACTCCTTCGCAGATTCGGACATCTTAGCAGGCCAAATCTCCAGCTTAACTTCTCGCCCGGATGCGGTCATATTAAACGCTACTAACCAAACAGCAGCCAGAATAATTCGCATAACACCTTTTCGTTTTGTCTCTATGCTACACAATCCCACAGACCCTTTTAAGTTCAGTCCGGCTCGTCAGGCCTTCATTGACTAATCGTTCGCCATCGGCCAGCATATTCGTATGCCCTTTGCTCATAAGCAGCTTCTCAAGCTCCTCAAGGTCAGCCTTATTTAAAATTGCCTTTCGCAGATAACTGTCCAACTGTACCATTTCCGCTATTAAAACCCGGCCTTTGTAACCTGTCGTTAAACACTCGTCACATCCTACCGCTTCAAACTCACCGGCTTCGGTTTTCTTTTTACAACGCTCACATAGTTTTCTGACAAGCCTTTGATTCAGAACTGCTGAAATACTTGATGTCACCTGGTAAGGCTCTATTCCCATTTCAAGCAGCCGTAAAAACGCCCCCGCAGGTGTACCGCTGTGCATTGTGCTCATCAGCAAATGTCCCGTCAGGCCCGCTTCGATGACTATTCTTGCCGTCTCAGCGTCTCTGATTTCACCAATCATGAGGACTTCGGGGTCTTGCCTTAGCAGCGACTTTAGAGCCGTGGGAAATGTCATCTGTCCATGTGGTGTAATCTGAACCTGCGTTACGCCATCAATTCTTATCTCAACGGGGTCCTCTATAGTCACGATGCTCTTGCCGGGAAAATATTTTAGAATATGTCGCAAAAGCGCAGACAAGGTTGTACTTTTACCGCTCCCTGCCGGACCGGTAAGCAGTAAAACGCCTTGATTTTTTGCATCTATCTCTTTCAGTGCCATGCATATTTGCAGAGAGAATCCCAACTGTTCAAGCTCCGTGAGCTGTTCGTCTCGGTAGAACAGTCGCACTACTGCTCGTTGGCCGTGAATTGTTGGAAAAACCGCCAGCCGCTGATCCATCACCTTGCCGCCCCACTGTGGTGACAGTTCGATCCGCCCCTCCTGCGGCACGTCATTACGGTACGTGAGCAGTCCACCGAGCACCTTCAGACGGGAAATCACATTATCAGATAGTGCCTTTGGCAGACTCTCCACAATACTCAACACACCATCCAGCCGAAATTTTACTAATAATCCAGCCTCAGTCGGCTCAAAATGGATATCGCTTGCTCGGGCCAGGATAGCTTCTTTGAGCAAGTCATCCACCAGACACACAACATCCTTGGATTCAGGAATATGTTCGTAAGAGCTTTTTTTATAGTGACTTACGTTCATATTGTTCGGCTGAACCTTCAACATTTATTCCTGCCAATGTTGTTTCCACGTAGATTATGACGCGTAAGCTACTAGGAATGTTAATCAGTAAAGGCATTATTTCGCCCCATTTTTGTGTAGTTTTTGTTAACATAAAGTTCTGCACTGCGTCTTTCAACTGGAAGAGTTGTAGAAATAGGTGGTTATTTTTATGTTCGGCAAGGCCGCAAGTTGTCAGATACCTTGGGATTTTGTTTTCTCTGATGGTCTTGAGGAAAGCCAGCAGTGGATTCTCTCGGCTATGCTGAAACACGGCCAAGAGCTGGTCACTCTGCTCTGGCGCATTCTCAGCAATGAACAGGATGTCTACGACGCATACCAAAGCACGTTCTTGAAGCTTGCCCATCGTGAGGACAGGTGCAAGCCCATACACATAAAGGCTTATCTGTTTCGCACAGCAAGCAATATTGCTGTGTCAATGTTACGGCGCAGACTCGCCGAGAGAAACAGAATTTGCTCAGTTGCTGTTACAGTACGGAATGTGAATTCACCGGTAAGTGAATTTGATTCCAAATGCCTGGCCGAGTCTCTAAGGTGCTGCATAGCTGAATTGCCCGAGCATTTGCGAAACGTTATCGTGCTGCGAGACCTCGCCGAATTGTCGTACGCCCAAACAGCGAGGATACTGGGCATATCAGCAGCAACAGCCAGGGTCTATAGATGTAAAGCGGTCCAGTTACTGGCAGTCTGGATGAATAGAGAAAGATGAGTAAAACGATGAATACTAAAAGAAAAGCAAAAAAGTGCAGGCAAATAAGAGCTTGGCTGTACGAGACTATAAACAAATACGCAGGTCCTGATGCAGGTTGGATACAAAGCCATATATCAAATTGTCCAAGATGCCAGCTTCGACTTGCCGGTGTTGGCAGGGTACATCTCGCGCTTGCAGCTATCAAATCTCAGCCGCACAGACTCGAACTGCTAAAAAACGCAAATACTCAAGCAATTAGTGTTCTGAAACACAGTCTCCGTGACGCTCCGAAGGCCGAGAAACTCAGGCTAATCCAGCCGGAGCCAAAATTACTGGAAAGAGCCAACATATACAAACGTCCTTTGGCCAATATTGCAGCTTGTATTGCAATTCTTATTCTCGTAAAAATCGGTGTGTTTTCCTCCATGGCTAAATTCCAAGCTCAAGGTCAACAGACTATCAAGCAGTATTATGCCGCTCAGCTCGGCGAAGACTTGACCAACGAGATTTTTACAGCTTAATTGAGTACATCTTAAACAGTACATCTGAAACCATCATCATATTTATACCACCTTCGTGCGCAGTGAGTCTATCGGACGCAGAATAATGTACGCTTTCTTACCGGACGCTAACCGGCAGGTATCCTGCCTTAGGATGCACTCTCTTTATCGCCGGCAGGTTTGAGCAAGGTTGAACAATTATTATATTTTAGTTGATGGACCATAAGCGATTCTTTCGCGATTCTTGGCAGTTGTGCGTCAGATGAGTCGAAGTATTCGCTAAGATTATGTTGCCATCTTGATGGGTAGCAGGACTTATGTTGAAGAGATCCATTATTCTTGGCCTGTCAATTGCGCTTATCGGTGGCGCAGTGCTCGTGCTGGTTCGCGATGCAGACCAAAAGCAAAAACGGAAGATCGCTTCTTACAAGCTGAAGTACGCCTCGGAATCCGATGAGTACATAGAGCAATACAAAGAGTGGCTGAGGTCGGCTCCGGAGGAGTGGTCGCCGCTGGCCCTGGAGCAAAACGGGCACAACAAAGCCAAGACGGCCTCGCAGCTCCGTCAAGAGCAGCAGGAAAGACTTAAAGCCGACCTCGATAAGCTGGCCGCTGGCGAAATGGATGCTCATCCCTTTGCTAATGCACTCTACGGCGGAAACTGGCAAAAGGAAGTGGACAAATACAAAAGGCACAAGGAGCGGAGTGAGTTTATCTTTACCGCTTCCGTAGTCTGTACATCTATAGGAGGGACGATTTCCGCATGGTGCTTGCTGGTGTTAACAGCTCGGCTTATTCTCAGAGGCCTATCTCGGATACAGGGACTTTACGCCGCCATTTTGCGGTACTACCGAAAAATCCGAGACCAACAGCTCTGTGAAGTCTACGCGCAGCAGAGTGAACAAACATCAATAACACGACCAAAACAACAGCGAAGAAAACTCAAGAGACGCTCCGACCCCATTGCAGAATCAGGCTGGTATAATCTCCAGAGAGATTCTCAAGACCAGCAGCAATCTGCCTCACAAGTAGCCACTTCTGCGACCGGCGATTCGCTCCTTAAAGATACAGGTGGTGCTAAGAACACCGCTACGCTACTATTAGATGAGAAATCTATAGAACATGAGGCAATTCAGACCACAAGCGAAAATGAGGCACTATCGGAAGTGAACCAGAATTCGCCTGATACGGTCCTACAGGTCGAACGCGACAATTCCATGGCGGATAAGGATTCACTAAAGGCCCAGGCAGAAAACCTTGAAAAGCAAATAATCGAGTTCAGACAGATGGCACAAAGTGTCCGTCAGACCGCGGTTGAACACTCACAGCCGCTCAATAATACTCTGCAGGAACTAACGCAGCAGGTATCCGCTATCCGCGAGTATGCCGCCCATCAGCAGGAAAAAGTGGAAAGACTCCAGGACGGCTATGACTGGAACATCATAAAGACCTTCTGCCTGCGAATTATACGTTGCATTGATAATCTCGAAAATCGCATTAGTTGCTTGTCTGAACAGAATATCGAAGCTACACAACTCAAGGAAGTAAAGGATGAGCTGCTGTTCACTATTGAGTCAAGTGGCATTGAACAGTTTAAGCCTCAGATTAATAGCGACTATCGCGGACAGGAAAAGTACGCCGAGGCAGCAAAAGAAAAGCAGCCTTGCGATGACCCAAACAAGATCGGCAAAATCGCGGAGGTCATAAGGCCAGGCTATCAGTACTTTATCGCTGAGGACAATATCAAAATAGTACGTGCCGCTCAGGTTAAGCTGTTTGGCTGATTTTGCGCAATTTGCGGGATGATTCGCACCGGAATAAAAACACAAGGTGAAATATGAACAACATCGTAGGCATAGATCTTGGAACTACTTTTTCTGCCGTAGCAGTTTTGAATGCCATTGGTAAACCGGAGATAGTTCCAAATGCCGACGGTGATAGACTTACACCGTCCGCTATCTTCTTTGACGAAGACAATCCCGATATAATCCGCGCCGGTATCGAAGCGATTAATTCTCGGCATTTGAATCCTCAAAGGTCGGTCCGCTGGATAAAGCGACATATGGGCGATTCAAATTACCACGTTAACATCGATGGCAAAGATTGGACACCAGTTGAGTTGTCGGCTCTGATTATAAAAAAACTTAAACAGGACTGCTCGGTCCAGACTGGCCAAATCAGCGACGCTGTAATTTCCGTCCCGGCCCATTTTGATGAAATTCGACGCAAAGCCACTATGGATGCGGGAACCGCAGCCGGCCTAAATGTCATTGGAATTGTTAACGAACCTGTCGCGGCAGCGTTGTACTACGCCACCACTCGTGATGTCGCAGGAAGAGTATTAGTGTATGACCTCGGTGGTGGAACATTCGACGTAACAATAATGGATGTCAAGGGACACCAAATGGATATCATTTGTTCACAGGGTGACCATGCGCTGGGCGGAATTGATTTTGACTGTAAGATATTAGAGCTGCTCGAACAAAACTACAGGGACAATTTCGGTGCTGAGCTAATCAACTCCGAAGAATATAGGACAAAATACGAAGACGAGGCTGAAGATATCAAGAAAACTTTATCTCGCCGTCCCACTGCGAAAAAAATGCTTTATGGGCCAGCCGGCAACATGAAGATTGAGATTACCCGTGAGATTTTTGAGCAGGCCATTTCTTCGCTAATAGCTCGGACCGATATTTTGCTGGAGCTTGCCCTTGACGAGGCTGCTCTAAAACCATCCGACCTGGATGCGGTCTTGTTGGTAGGCGGAAGCACCCGAATACCGTTGGTACAAAAACACCTCGAAAAAAAGTTTGGCTTTGCTCCGCAAACAGCAGTCAATGTAGATGAATGCGTGGCTCTTGGTGCAGCTCTACATGCAGGCTTGACATTACTCAGAGAAAACCCCAAGAGTGTACCCGTTGGAATTGCTGGTGGACTGAAAGACGTCAGCCTAACCGATGTATGTAATCATAGCTACGGTACTCTCTGCGCAGGCGTTGACGAAGAAACCGGTAGACCCATAGTTCAGAATCACATCATCCTAAAGAAAAATACTCCGCTACCAAGTGAGGTTTCTCAAACTTTTTACACTACTTCTAAAGGGCAGACGCAGGTGGAAGTCACCATAACTCAGGGCGAAGATACCGACCCAAAATTCGTAAATAAAATCGCAACTCACAAGCTTAAGCTTCCGCCAGCCAGACCTGCCGATTGTCCCATCGAAGTCACTTACGGATACGACATAAACCAAAGGATGCTCTGCAAGTTCCATGATCTCGAGTCCGGCAGAGCCTTGGAGGTCGATTTGTCCTTGGGCCACAATGACCAAATGTCCGAGACACGCGCCAGCGAAAAGACCGAGCAGTTGGAAGCCTTCAAAGTCGAATAATATCATCCGCAGGCACGGAAAATGAATGAATGGATAATTGCAATCTCAATTGTTGTTTCGGTACCTGCGATATTGATCATTTTCGGCTTGCTCAAGGCCTGTTATCTCCAGCGTCCAATACATAGTTGCAACTGTTCTGATCTGATTAGTGACGCCGGATTTTCACCTCTCTGCGAAGCAAATTCCAGCCTAATTACTCAGCCCCGCAAAAAGCCAGACCTTAGTGCCCTTAACTGTCGGGCCCAACTGGAAAAACGCGGACAAGACGATTCTGCTTATGATGTCTTTAATGTTGAAATCTCCGGCTCAATTCATGTGCCTGATGATGTACGCTATGCTGTTTTGCGAATCTCTGTCCAAGACATTACAAATGGAATCACCGAAGCCAAACCGGTACACAGTCGACTCAGGCAGTGGCAAATGCCAGGCTCATCTACCTTCATTTATAAAACCGACCTTGGCAAGATATCCAGCCGGAACATCAATTTACCAGACTGGACATCCGTTGCTCAGCTACGGCTCGATTGGTTAATGTTCCCAAGAAAAGGGAAAAGAGAATTGCAGATTCAGACATTACTGCTTTCCCGGCAGGATGATAGACAGCTTGGCTGTGCGGAATGTATCGTCCATTACGAAAATACCGATTTCGGCTATCTCGATTTACAGGAAAACTTGCGTCGGGCAAAAACTCTAACCGTGGCGCTTGCATTTGCTGTAAGCGCTGTCGATGGCAAACTATTCAACGCCGAAGTTAAGGTCATAGAAGATTGGGCAACAAGCAACATCGACGTTGAGCATTCATCGCATAAATCAAGGCAAAATTTGGAAAAGGCACTTAGTAAAACCATTGCTTTTTTCCGAAACGGCAATACACTCAACATACATAAAATCTGTACAGAAATTGTACAGATTACTTCCGTCGGACATCGCTATGACATTCTTGAATTGTGCCTGCGAGTGGCTGGGGCAAAAGGCAGGGTTACTTCTGAAGAACTAATCCTGCTAAAAAAACTGGCAGACTGGCTTAAAATCGACACAGATAGATTTCGCAACATGATGGAAAAAATTCTTCCTGTCTGTATGCATGAGGTCAAGGATGTGGAACTTACAATCGGCGTTACTTCCGATATGAGCAGGGAAAAGGCCAGGCAGCAGCTAAACAAAGAATACGCAAAATGGAGTTCAAGGGTGACAAATTCCGATATGGAAACCCAGGCCCAGGCTGATCAAATGCTCGAACTTATTGCAGAGACAAGAACAAAGTGCATAGGACTGGATATCTCTAATTAGGCAGGACACACTTTATTATTCCTTGCCGTAGAAACTCCCTATCATCTTGACACCAGCACCGGTCTGAAGTTTCTCGTCCAAGTCAACAGCGTTCAAATAATTACGTCGAAGAATTTGATAGGCTAATGTCACACAGGTGGTTATTGGCAGGTTCAAGAAATGAAATGTTCTTGAAAAACTGGTGATAATTCAGGAAATTCATGTCTTGACCTGCCTACTCCGCTAATGTAATATAGCCAGCCAAAATTGGTCCAGGAAAAACCTACGACAAGAGCGTAAAAAGCAAAGAATCTACAGAAGGATAATGGATCAACAGACTTTACCTTTTTTATGTAGAATTTTCAGCTTTTACACTTGTATTTTGCTCTGTAGAAAAGATGTCATTTCGACTGTAGTGAGCGCAGCGAACGGATTGGAGAAATCTGGATTAGCAGCGCTTTTGAATGCAGATTTCCCTTCGGGGCTCTGCTGCTCGCTACAAGTGGAGCCAGCCGTCTAAGATATGGACTGTCCTGTCTGCAAAAACGCGATGATCACGCTCGAGCTTGCCGATGTGGAAATTGACCATTGCCCTGATTGCGGCGGTATATGGCTCGATGCCGGCGAACTTGAACTACTGCTCGGCGAACCCGAAAAAGCCAAGCAGTTGCTTAATTCATTCAAGGTCGATTCCAGCTCCACTGAAACACTGAGACGATGTCCCATTTGCGATAAAAAGATGCAAAAAATCATAGTCGGTTTTTCCAAACCAACCCTGCTCATTGACAGATGCCGTAAAAACCATGGCCTATGGTTTGACAAAGGCGAATTAAACAACATCATAGACAAAGCCCAGTTAGACAAAGATAATAAGATACGAGAGCTATTGGCTGATATGTTCAGGCATGATCAAGCTGGTGAAGATTAGAGAAACCGTCGAACACTGCAATAATAATCAGAAACTGTCAGGCAAATTGAAAGGAGTAAGGCATGAAACTGAGCATTATACTGGCCGTCGTTGCAGTGATAGCTATTGTCATCGCACTGATGATGAAAAAACGCTCCCAATAGGGACGCGAATATCCCATTGAAAGAAAACGACTATGATAACACCATTGATCATAATTGTTGTTGTTCTGCTGCTGTTTGTTGTCTTCGTGATCGGCATCTACAACTCGTTGATTCGGCTTCGCAATCAGGTTGACAATTCCTGGTCTCAGATTGATGTTCAGCTAAAGCGTCGGCACGATTTGATTCCCAACCTTGTCGAAACCGCCAAGGGCTACATGAAGCATGAGCGTGAAACATTCGAAGCCATAACGAACGCTCGCAGTCAGGCCATGGGAGCCAGAAGCGTCTCAGAAGCATCAAAAGCTGAAGGTGCCCTCGGTGAAGCGTTGAGTAAATTCATGCTGGTGGTAGAGAACTATCCGGACTTAAAGGCCAATCAGAATTTTCTTGCGCTTCAGGAAGAGCTGACCGGTACGGAAAACAGAATCGCTTTTGCCAGGCAGAGTTACAATGACCAGATTTTGTTCTTCAATAACAAGATACAGATGTTCCCTTCGAACATCATTGCCGGCATGTTCAGCTTTGGCAAACGTGATTTCTTTGAGGTTGAAATCGCTGCCGAACGCGAAGCACCGAAGGTAAGTTTCACATAATCACGGCGGACCTGATACCGGTATCTTGAGCAGAACCGTACAGCATAGCAACAGTCAGGAATTTTCGCTGCTGAAACCTGCTGTGCATGTAGCATTTTGCGCAGCGTGAGAACAATAGAATTGCATTCTGTTTTTTCGGTTGGCATCTATCTGCCAACAACTCGGTTCTAAAAGCCAACAATGTGGGAACTAATCAGAGCCAACAAACGCAACTCCATCGTTCTGATGGCGTTGATGGCCTTGGTATTATTGATTCTGGGCTTTGTCATCGGTCTGGGGTTTTTTGGTCCCGAAGGCGGCTTCTTTGGCCTGATCATCGCAACGGCTATCTGGCTGATCCTTACGCTGATAAGCTTTTCATCAGGTGACCAAATCCTGCTCGCCGCCAGCAAAGCCAGGCCCATAACTCACGATGATCATCCACAACTATTCAACATCGTCGAAGAGATGAAAATCGCTGCGGGTTTGCCCGCAATGCCTAAAGTTTATATCATAGCCGACCCTGCCCCGAACGCTTTTGCAACAGGCCGAAGTCCGCAGACCGCATCGGTTGCCGTCACGGCAGGCTTGTTGGGCCGGCTCAACCGCGATGAACTTCAGGGCGTCGTCGCTCACGAAATAAGTCACATCCTTCATCGTGACATTCTGTATGTCACGCTTGCCGGCATCATGCTGGGCTCAATCGTCTTGCTCTCACAGGTTTTCCTGCGAGGCATGTTCTACCGCTCGATGATGGGCTCTCGAAGAAGGTATTCCAGCGGTGGCAAAGGCGGCGGCCAAGCCCAGTTAATTCTGCTGATTGTTGCAATAATCGCCGCGATTCTGGCGCCCATATTGGCTTATCTGTTCTATTATGCACTTTCAAGAAAACGCGAATATCTCGCCGATGCCGGTGCCGCAAGACTGACGCGCTACCCTGAAGGCCTAGCCAGCGCCCTGGAGAAAATCGCCAACGATCCTTCCCCACAATTGGCAACCGTCAACAAAGTTACTGCTCCAATGTATATCGTCAATCCCTTCAAGAAGAAAAAACAGATGAAATTGTCTGACCTGACCAGCACACACCCGCCAATTTCCGAACGTATACGCATTCTGCGTAATATGTCTCACGGTGCATCATTCAGGGACTACTCTGAGGCCTTTACTAAGGCGACGCACAGCAAAACCGTTGTCCCTGCTTTCGCCCTGACTAAAGAAGAAGTCGCACTGCGACAAGCTGAGGCAAAAGCCGAAAAAGAGCAACGCCAACAAGCCCAGATGCGACAGGTCGGCGACATTATGCGACGAGTCAATGACTTTGTGTTTCTGACCTGCTTATGCGGCTTGAAATTGAAAATACCACCGAATTACAAAGGCAGTAAGGTAAAATGTCCACGGTGCAAGAGACAGCTTGACCTGCCTGCGAAAACGAGGAAGTCATAATAAGCATGTAAGGAGTAGTTTTTATGGATAAGGGCGAAGAACAAATGGAAGACGAGCTTAGTGATCTGAAGAAAGAGCTCGATCACTTTCAGCAGGAGAAAGAACGCGTCAGGGCTATCGTGGGCAAAATCGGCGGCGTACCAAAATTTCGCACAAAGCTTGTTAACGTGCTATTCATCATTGTAATCGTCATCTCGGTAATCATTTCCATCTTCAGCGACAGAAGCCTTCGGCTGCTCATGATCGAGCTGGCAACAGTAACGCTTTCGGTAAAAATTATTTATCTAATACACTGCCAAATGCGCGTAAATCACTTCCAGTTTTGGATACTCTCCTCGCTCGAATGGCGAATCAACGAGATAATGAGGCAGATAAAGACGCAGATGAGAAAAGAGTAGGGCCGGATCACCAACACAGGTCGCTTCATCGACGCCGGTTACTTTTGAGGTTATCTTCAATCTTTCGATAAATAAGTGTGGACCTTGTTTCATCACCAAACACACCAATACGAATAGATAGCTTGGTGACTCCTTCGGTGGTGGAATCGAGTTTTATCGTGATTTTTTTGTCCTTCACGTCATGCGCAATAATCTCTGCTGCGGTTGCATCTTTTGCCTCTTTGGTCACTGCGTAACCAAGCTGATTAACCGCCTTTTTTGTTGCTGCATAAACGGTATTGATTTTGTACGGCTCTACCGCTTCCAGGTCTCCTCTTACGTATGCCACTGTGCCGGCCGCCCCTGCGCCAACAACCGCAGCAAAACAGCCCTGAATGAGCACTGCCGTCCCAGCCAATAGTACTGCAAAAATAATTTCCTTTCGCATCTTGTTTTTCCTTTTCTACTATCAATCTTGATTTATCAATTAAGCAAAGAGTATATACGCAAAGCAGACTCGCGTCAATTTCCATTTTAAGCTCCACGATTTATCGCATGGCACTTTAATTACCGGTAATGGTGCACTAATTCACGAATGTGGCCTCGTGGCCTCAGCCTGCGACGGACGCTTGGAGCTGGATTCCCGCCTTCGCGGGAATGACAATGTTATTGCACCATTCCTGCGTAGGAATGACAATGTTATTGCACCACTCCTGCGTTTCACTCTACTGCGTTCCGCTCAGAATGACATTGTCTCATGGACTTTCCGAATCGAAGCTGGGCGAGGATGAGTTGCCGATGTCTATTAAATTCGTCCTGTGATAAAGGCTTCCAGCGATTCGACGAGCCGAGCCTGAGTTTGAAATCCTCTATTGTTTTTGCGTTTTTCTCTCTACGATG
>Ga0315543_1000222_pt1 | contig 71953 bp, 106 predicted proteins | sample SalMarSW160210MG_2_FD_203098 | JGI IMG/M metagenome (GOLD analysis project Ga0315543, IMG submission 203098) | Salt marsh sediment microbial communities from the Plum Island Ecosystem LTER, Massachusetts, United States - Salt Marsh Sediment SW1601-210 ... | reverse complement strand
AAAATCTTGGAGTTAAAACTATAATTATAGAAGGGATTCTCCGAAGAAAGAAAGGTAAATCAAAACAGATAAGTATCAAATTCTGAGTTCCGTAGTGGCACGAGGCGGATTGCGTATAACATATGGCGTTATCAGAGGTTATGGCTTTTGCCATAATCTGGATGGGGCGTAGCGTTTACTTGCTGAGCGGAATCTGATAACGCCCTGTTAAATTCAGGGCCTCTCCGAAGGCCCGTAGTCCGCCGGAGGGGTCACCCACAAAAGTTATTTAAATTTTTCTAATAAAACAGTGATATGGAAATAATATTTGTAAAACCGAGCATAGAACCCATGTTTGAGGCTGTAGTATATAGATCAAAGTCCCCACAGGGCAGAGAAGTGTATAGAGTGATGATTGGCAGAGAAGGGACAGAAGTTAATTACCAAGGAGATGTTCTAGAAATCGTTGACTTCTCTGGACTCACCACCAGGCAAACAGCCGAGACATGGGTTGAACAGCAAGTTGTAGGATTAAAAAGTGAAGGCAAGCGTGTAGAATTTGATGAAAATCTAAGTTATGTTATGGCCCGTGCAGTTGATGAGCTTGCCGCTTAATCACCAATACCTGTGTGACCCCGAAGGCGGATTGAATTTAACAACAATTATGCGAAGATTTTGTTCGTTTTAGTCCCACATTTGGGATTTTAAGCGCATTTTTTAAGTTAGATAATTTACGTTCTTTTATGAATTTAGAGATGAAGAAGCTTGGTTCTCAGGAGCGGTACAGGTTGATAGGAAATATAATCGAGGAAATAAAGCTGAGAAAATATTCTTATCAGACAGGGAAGGCTTACACCTCGGTTATTAAGAATTTCCTAAAATCGGGCAAAGGTCCAAGGGAATTTTTGCTTGCAAATTCGGAAAAGAGCAGGTCAACGGTCAGGACGATTTACTTTGCATTAAAATTCTTCCATGATAATGTTCTTGATGAAAAATTTAACGAAAAGTTGCCCCTGGCAAAAAGCAGTTTAAAGCTGCCGGTCGTGTTAAACAAAGAAGAAACGGTTAGAATGATTGGCATAACGGATAATCTCAAGCACAAGCTCGTTTTGATGTTCCTTTACTATGCTGGACTGAGACTGGATGAAGTCAGAAACCTGAAATGGAATGGCTTGGATTTTAGCAGGGATATCATACACGTAAAAACCGCCAAGGGCGGGAAAGAAAGGATTGTGTTCCTGCATCCGAAATTGAAAGACGCTCTGAAAATATTTGATATCAATGGGAGGGGTTTGATTTTCCTATCCCGACGAGGTGGAAAATACAGCAAAAGGGCAATACAGCAAATAGTCAAGAAATCGGCCGGGAAAGCAGTGACTAGGAAAAATGTGACTCCTCATACCATAAGGCATAGCTTTGCTACACACTTGCTTGAAGCAGGAGCGGATATAAGATACATTCAGGATCTATTAGGCCACAAGGATTTGAGGACAACCCAAATCTACACGCATGTAGCAAACAAAAACATCAAGAATCTTGCCAAATTGTTGTGAGAACTTTGCAAAATCCTTTAAGAGCCCCGCAATTTCATCTGCTGAGCTTTAAATCAAGGAAGTGCGTCGAGCAGGAGAAGCAGGGATCGTAGGCCCTGATCAACATCTCCAGCATGCGCCTGACTTTGTTATCGGGCTGCTTTATTATGGATGGTACCAGTTTTTGCATGTCGAATTCAATGTTCCGGACGTTCTGGTATGTGGAGGTGATTATGTTCGCAATCGTCACCTTCCCCTTGCTATCGAACCACAATATAATTGGTTGGTTCGCTGGTATTAAATTTGTTCCTTTTTTAAGGATGTCCAATAACATAATTTATGAAATTTGCTTGGGGTGGGAGGACCCGAAAGCCTAGTCGCAGGGGAACGTAAATCGTGAGTATTGATTTCCCCGGTGACGATAGTATAGAAGTAGAGTATAGAAACAGAACCCTGCCAGTGCAATTTATTCAGGGGGGCAGACCTCGTATCTATGGCAAGGATATCGGGAACGGTGCATTGAGATAGTTAAAACGGAATTCTATTGCACCTTAGCATGTCCTGTCCCGCTTCTTTGACTGAATAAACTGGTTTTTTTATACCTCAAAATAAAATCAAGGTAAGGGGTGGTTTCATGCATGACGTTTCTGTGGCGCAGGCGGTCGCTGAGGCTGTAACCAAAAAGCTCAAGGGAAAGCCGGTAAAAGAGATAGAAATCGACCTGGAGGTTGGGCAGCTGAGGTTCCACGACCCGGGGCAGGTCAAGTTCTGGATAAAGGAGATTCTCAAGAAGGAAATCGGGGAGAACCTGAAAGTCAAGACCAGCATCAGGGTAATCAAGCCGGATATCAAATGCAAATGCGGATTCAAAGGCCCTGCAGGCTCTGTTAAAACCACTGCCGAGCTTGCGCATCACGGGATATATGAAATGAAATGCCCAAAATGCGGCTCGCAGGACGTTGAGATAGAAAAGGGAAACGAGTGCCTGCTCAGAGGAGTAAGGTTCAGCTAAATATCGCGATAAGAACTCATCTTTTAGACAGAGAAAGCCCGGCACGGCCACTTAGCTGTATATCCCTATCCGGCGATTGATGAATCTGAGCGGCTCAAGCAAGCGGTCCTTGCTAACGATGACACCCCAGCTCACGAATATGCCCGCGGTTATGCTTCCCCCGAGTGCCAGGTCCAGCATCCAGTTGGCGGAGATCAGGAAAAGCTCGCCGTTCCAGAAATGATCTATCACTCCGAACAACGCACCGCCCAGTAACATGATGTTCAGCCAGAAACCGTGGGCGCCATGCTTGCCTAGCGATTTCCTAGTTAACGTTCCTATTATGGTTGCCGCCAAAGGCACGATGTAACAAACCATATGAAAATCCTCCTTATCTGTTATATCCGTTCCTGCCTTTAAATTTATCATCCAGCCTCAAATGGAAAGGGAAACCCGACTTTTTTTCTGGAACATTCTGGCACAAATTAAAAACAACAGAACAACTCTAAAGCATGAGATACGTCCTGTTAGGCATAGGCAATGAGCTGAAAGGGGATGACGGTATAGGCAACGTGATAGCCAGACAATTCAAGCACAGGGGCTGGCTTTCACTGGCCTGCGAGACGGTTCCGGAGAACTTCACGGCCGTGGTGAAGAGGGAGAAGCCGGAGATCCTGGTCATGGTGGATGCCGCCGAGCTGGGCATCAGGCCCGGTGAATTCAGGCTCGTTCAAAAGGACAAGCTCAACTCTGCCGGTTTCGGGACCCATGGCATGCCCCTGATGCATCTGGTCTCTTACCTTGAGAGATACGCAGGCAAGATAATGTTCATCGGGATACAGCCAGGTAAGATTCAGCTGGGTGAGAAGATTTCACCAGCGGTTGGGATGGGTAAAAAAAGGCTTGTGAGAATCCTTAAAAGACAGGACTGGGAAGCAATCGAAATGCTTGAATGAATACCTTGTATGACATCACGTCCTCCAAGCCTTAGGTCCAAACCGAATAAAATCAAAAGGCCTTTTATATAAAATGGCCTATAGATTGGATATGCACTCAAAACTTTTCGTGCCAATTTCAATTTTTGCCCTGATTTCGGTCGTCTTTATCTCAGGCTGTTTACAGCAAGAGCAACCAATAGGCGGGGAAACGGATGAACATGGATGCATGCTGATGGCAGGATATACCTGGTGCGAAGCCAGGCAGAAATGTCTGAGGACCTGGGTGGAAGAATGTGAAAATTATGATGGTGGTGGTTGCAATTCCAAATGTATCGAAGAAGGGTATGATGTCGGGCATTGCATGTGGGAAACGGAGATATGTGACGATGATGTGGAAAAGGCGGGTTGCTTAATTCCACGATCAATTCATTGCGGGAATCCTGGGCAGTGTAATTGTTACTGCAAGAATGAGACCCCGATCGGAGGAGAAACGGGCGAACACGGATGCATGCTGATGGCTGGGTACACCTGGTGCGAATCAAAGCAGAGATGTTTGAGGACATGGGAAGAAGATTGCCCCAATGCGACTTTGACTCCAGATGAATGTGAAGCTAAGGGTGGGAGAGTATTGAACATCGTTGGCGGATTTGATTGTGCCGATAATGAAACAAACATCGGTGAAGTGGAAGGGTTCATTTCTCCCCATGTCTGTTGTCTATACTCAGAAGAATACTGCATTAAAGCGGACTCTGGCAATGCTATGAGTTTAAGCGAGGCCAAACAAATCGCTTTGGCCAGTGATTGTATTGAAAACGCAACGCTCAAAGATACTTATGTGTGCAATGGGGATACAGGCACATGGTGGATTGACCTCGACATCGAAATGGAGGGTTGTAATCCTGCGTGTGTTGTTAAGATTGAAACAAAAACAGCGGTGATAAACTGGAGATGCACAGGGCTATTACCCCAATAACCTGGATGCTGAACTCTTCGGGATTACTCATTTCGGCATCACCCATTGAGAACATAACGGCGATTTTTAAGTGAAACCGCCAACCTGATGATTAATCCTTTTTGTAATCCGCCAGCAGGAATTCGTCCGTGAATTCGAGGGCCTTGACAGGGCAAACGTCCACGCACTGCCCGCAGAATGTGCACCTGAAAAGATGGTATTTGATCTTTTTCTCCCTTTCCTGAAATACAACGGCATTGGCAGGGCAGACAGACACGCACAACCCGCATCCTATGCATTTGTCTTTATGGTACTTTATCTTGCCCCTGAAACCAGGAGGCGTGGGCACCGGTGGGTTTATTTTCCTTTTTTCTTTTTCCACATCCTTTAGAAAACCTGTGACAGACCTTGGTATATGTTTAGCCGGGAACAAATTCGTAAACGGTCTTTTGAACAACTGCCTGAGCACCTCTTTCGCCATTGGAAACATTTCACCGTCCTCCATCATCACCATAAAACTATATCAATTGAAATCAACAGCAGGCCGATAAGAGCTATCAAAGTTGCGTAACCCCAGTATGCCTTGACCACCTGGGTGATTCTCAGCCTCGCCACCGCGACCCTGATGAAAATCGAGCCTGCAAAAATGACCCCGAACAGCTTGACCAAAAAGAACAGCCCATCCGCTAGCGTTCCCATCATCCCTGGCAGGCCCAGCGGGCCGGAAATGCCCCAAGGCAAAAACAAAGCTATGACTATGGCCCCCAATACTATGGTCTTGACAGCGTCCGCGAGATAGAAGAGCGCCAGGTTTCTGCCGGAATACTCCACCAGCACGCCGGCTGCGATTTCTGTTTCGGCCTCGGCGACATCGAAAGGTACTGATCCCAGCTCTCCCGGCATCACGAGCAGCAGAGTCACGAACAGCAATGCCAGCCCCGCAAATCCGGCAGGGCCCACCAAGCTCCAGACCGGATTGCCTGATATTATGCCTAACGAAAAGACAGCCAAACCGGGATTCGCAATCGACAACAGCCATGCTATGCTAACGGCGGTAATTGCAAGGGGGAATTCGTAGCTCAGCATCGTAACCATCTCTCTCTGGGCACCAACCGTGGCATAGGGCGAGCCGCTTGCGAATCCGCCGAGCACAAGCGCAAGTGATGGGAAGATTAGCATGTAAAGAACCAGAATGAGGTCGCCATGGCCATGCAGAAGTGGTCCCATTCCCCCCAGGGGCAAGTAGAGCAGAATCACGATCGATGCGGATAAAGCGATGACGGGCATCAGACTAAAGAGCCATTTCACCGCATTTTCAGGAACTATGTTTTCCTTTATCAAGAGTTTTTTAACGTCCCTGAACGGCTGGGTGACCGGGGGGCCAACCCTTGCCTGCATCCTTGCAGCCAGCACCCTGTCGATGCCCTTGTATAACAGCCCCAGGACTATACCGGCCGCTGCGACGACGGGGACCAGCAGGATTTGGTACAGGAGCGTGTCAATCATTTTCCCAGCCTCCTCCTCAATTCGGATGTTTTTCTCACGGATAATTTATGGAGCATGTCTTGGCCGAGAACCTTTCTCTCACCGGAATCCGTAATCACGGCCCTGTTCGTGCACGACATGCATGGGTCGGTCGATGCGGCAACAATCGGTATGTCGGCAATCTGCTCCCCGAGCAGCATGGGGATCCAGGACAACAGGTTGTTGTAGGTTGGCGCCCTGACCTTCCACGAAAAGGGCGACGCTTCACCAACCATCTTGACGTAGTGGAAAACCTCGCCCCTCGGCGCCTCATGGCGGCCGATGCCTTCCCCTTCCGCCCCCCTAAGATCTGCCAGCAATTTGGGGACCTTTTCCTCATAGGCTATCTTCCCGGCAGGCATCTGACGCAGGCACTTTTCTATCATTTTAGCGGACTGCCTGACCTCCAGCAGCCTGACAGCGATCCTGTCGTAAACATCGCCTCTGATTTCTCCCGTTATCTCGTCAGGGGTTATTGCACGCACGTCCAGGTCAGGATAGGCCGCATAAGGCTCGTCCTGCCGGACGTCCTTTTTGATTCCAGACGCCCTGGCAGTTGGGCCAACCACGCACAGCCCAAGGCCATCAGCTTTGCTTAAAATGCCGGTGTCCCTTGTCCTGGCTTTTATGATGGGATCCGCCAGGAAAATCTTCTTGAGCTTGTCAAAATATCGGTTGTAGTAATTCATGGCTTCCCTGATGCGCGGATACTGCTTTTCGGCAATGTCCCTTCTTACACCGCCTATCATCAGCATCGCCTTTGTTATCCTGTTCCCGGTCAAATACTCGATTATGTCCAGTACACGCTCCCTCACCCTCCATGTGTAGTGTAACACGGAGTCAAAGCCTATCTCATGGGCGGCAATCCCCGCCCACAGTATATGGGAGTGTATCCTCTCCAGCTCCGCAATTATTGTCCTGATATACTGAGCCCTCGCTGGCACCTCGATACCAGCTACGCTCTCCACGGCTCTGCAGAACGCCAGGGAATGAGAAATGTTGCAAATACCGCATATCCTTTCAGCCAGATACAATATCTGAACGGGATTCCTTCTCGTACCAATCCATTCGATTCCCCTATGCACCTGGCTCAATTCGAAATCCACTCTCGTGACCTTTTCGCCCAAAATCTCGCAGTTGAACCTCACAGGCTCTTTAAGGGCGGGATGGACAGGTCCTATCGACAGCGTAAAGGAATCGCTACTGCATGCCTTGCGACCTGTTCCTGGCTTTACCTTGCTCATAAACTGCCCCCCTTGTTCAGGTTCCTGATGAGTTTTTCCGGCCCTGTCTCGTCCCTTCTCCACGGATACACGCCCTTTGGAAAATCAGATGGCAGGAATATCCTCCTTGAATCTGGAATGCCTTTTATCATGACCCCAAGCATTTCCTGCAACTCCCTCTCGGAAATCAGCGCCCCGGGGATGAGATCCGTGATGGTCGGCAGGACTGGATTCTTCTTAGGCAATTCAACATGCATGCTGATGCAAATTTCCGCCAGTTTGCTGTCATAATTGACCGAGAAATGGTAAATCAGCTCTATGTGGTCTCCAGTGTCATATCCCGAGGCAACTGAAAAATGGGGGTTGGGATAGATTTTGCACAGATGCTTCACTGCGTCCTTGAACGAGTTCCTCTCAACATTAAACCAAACCCTGGATATTATGTTCCCATTTTTCAATTTGTGCTCTATTTTTTCTATCCTCGCCTTTTTTATTTTCCTGCCGAACTTCCTTTTGAACGAATTCAAGACAATTGCCGCCTTCATTTCTTGCCTCCGAGTTCTTCAAGGCGCTTCCAGGCCCTCACAACGCCGTCTATTATGGCCTCAGGCCTGGGCGGACATCCTGGGACGTAGACATCCACAGGGATTATCCTGTCAACAGGCCCTACCAAGTTGTAAGATTCATAGAACACGCCGCCTGTGTTTCCGCAATTCCCCACCACTAACACAACTTTCGGGTCCGGGACCTGCTCGTAAATCCTTTTCACCTTCTTTTCCATGTCCCTTGACACAGGCCCGGTTACCAGCAGGATGTCGGCATGCCTGGGGGTACCGACTAGCTTCATGCCGAACCTCTCGACGTCGTACCTCGGTGTGAGCGCCGCAACTATTTCTATGTCACATCCGTTGCACGATCCCGTATTGAGGTGGAACACCCACAGAGATCTGCTAAGGTCTTTCAGATTCATGGTCATAGCAGCCCTCCAAGCGTCATCGCCGCCAAAATGACGACAAGCAACATGACAAATGAGTAAACATAATCGTTCACCACACCGGTGTGGGCCCTTCTCAACCATTTGTAATACCTGCCCATGGCCTCAAAAAATCCCCAGTACATATTGCTGGACCTGATATTAGCAACGGGGGGCAGATTCCCAGAAAAGAACGGCAGGGTTTGCTCCGTTCCGCGCTTGTATTTTTTGTACCCCCGGGACCTTATGATATACACGATTGCCAGTATGATTATAAATGCCGCCAGCCACAGAAGAGGATCCCAGTGGCCAGCCGCCGTTGTCAATACAAACCCTGTCATACTACCCCTCCGATGTACGCTTGAGGATTGATCAAAGCCTCGGCCGCCGGTGTGATGAGCAAATCGAGCGCCAGATTGGGAAAAATCCCAAAGAACAGTATAAAGAAAGCCAAGACGCACATGGCAAACATCATGCTTTTCGGGACTTGCCTGACACTGCCCTTGTAAGGAACCCCCAGAAATACGGATGCGAAGATTTTCACGAATATGGCCAGTAACATGATGGAGCCCAGAATTCCGATAATGGACAACAAAGGATTGAAATAGTACACGGATTCGTAGATCATCAATTTGCTTGCAAATCCTCCCATGGGGGGCATGCCGGCTATTGCCAGCATCGAAATCATGAAGAGCACCGCCAGATAGCCTGATTTGTGCGCCAGCCCGCCAACTTCATTGATATCTTGTTGCCTCGTGATGTAAAACACCGTCCCTGCTGCAAGTAACATCAGGCTCAGATCCAAGACATCGTTTATCATGTGGAATATTCCGCCTGACAGGGCTTGCATGGCAAAACCGCTGACGTTCGGCATGGCAATCAAACCGGTTCCGGCCCCGAGCATCACATAACCTATCTCTGCCACCGCGGCATAACCTATCAGCCTTTTGAGATTCCGCTGGGGCATGGCCATCGTCACTCCCACAAATACGGACATGGCACCTAAGATGACTATCAGCCAGCCCATTGTGACAGGCAGCACGAGGCTAAAAACCGAGAAGCATATCCGAAACATGACATAGAGAGATAGGAGGGTGATGGTCAACATCATTATCACCACTTGGGCAGGGGCTTCCTGATAAGCGTCCGGTTTCCACATATGAACGGGAACGGAACCGCTTTTTAACAGCAGAGCGGACACCATCAAGGACAGAGCAGCTATGTCCAAAAAGGAATGCTGCATCGATACTTCATTTGCAATGGCTGCCATGTTCAACATGCCGTATTTTCCGTACAACAGGCCAATGCCGAAAAGCAGTAATAATGACCCTGTCGCGGAAATCACCATATACTTGAATGCGGCTTCAAAGGACTCGCCTGAGCTGAAAAAGGCTATCAAACCCGCGCTCGAGATGGATACCACCTCTATGAAAACAAACAAGGTGAAGAAGTCTCCGGTTAGGCTCAAACCCATCATCCCCGCCGCAAGCAGCAGGAGCAAGGTGTAAAATTTATCCAGACCCAGGCTGTGATGCTCTTCCATGAAACGCCAAGAGTAAATCGCGGCAAGCAATGCTATGGACATAGCCGCAAGGGAAACCAAAGCGGACATCGCATCGGCCACCAGTATGATTCTTATGGGGAACCCGCCCGTGGAAGTCAGACTCGGTACACTAGCCCCCACGCTGTAAACATGAACGTTGCCTGCCAGGACGTCCCTGCCCAGCATGATGACAACAAATTCAGCAAACGCCAGGCTGAGGATAACCCACAAATTTCTAATCCTCTTGCCTGCCTTGCTGACCAAAGGAGTGGCTAATGCTGCCAGCAAAGGAACAGCTATTGCCAATGCAGGTGCATGCTCCAATAAGATCATTCAAGCAACCTCCTCTTTCTCGCATCCAATGTTCCATAGTGCTCATAAATAAGAGCAGCAAATGTCAACATCAGGGCCACCACAGCTATATTTATCACGATGCTGGTCAGGGTCAGGGCTTGAGGAACTGGCAGGGCCATTTCCAACTTAGGAGCATTTGTAAAAATAGGTGCTGTTGAACCAGCTCTGTATCCCAGGGATATTAAAAATAGATTTACACCAGAACCCATAACATGCACGGCCATCACTATCTTGATCAAATTTCTTTTGAAGACCATGGCAGAGAGACCGAACAACACCAACACAACCACTGCCATAAAGGGGGTGCTGATCATTCTTCCCTCCTCCCCATTTTCTCTACCGGGGCTTCGGTGTGTCCTTCCTTGCTGCTCACAAGGAGCAATATGACAGCCAGAGACAAACCTACAACAACCTCCAAGCCAACTGCCAGATTCATGAGTGGGATAATCCCTCCAGTTCCAAGGTAGCCGGGATTCGGACCGAAAGGAACGGTCACCCTGAAAAACCATCCTGAACTGGTCAGATACTGGTGCAAAAATGTTGCCGAAAGGCTGATGAAAATCAATATCCCAAAGGTCGTTATTCCGATACTTTTTATGGTCCTCAGCGAAGAAAATGACTTTGAATGTTGGCTTTTTATCACGTCTCTTCCAAATGCCACAAGGAACATCGCGGTAATCGTAGCTATAACAGCTCCGCCGGCAAATCCTCCTCCAGGAGTTAGATGGCCATGCAAAGCGACATAAAATCCGAAGGTAGCTACCGGGACTGCGAGAATGCAAACAGCCATTTTCACAATGGGTGACAGCCCGGTGTCATGAATTTTTCTCTTCATCTCTTCCTCCCAAGAAATGCTGCAAAAATTCCGCAAGTTGCAGCGAACAAAACAGTTGTTTCCCCCAAAGTATCAAGGGCCCTGTAATCAAACAGAACCGATGTCACGATATTGTTGCATCCCGTTTCAAGCTGACCATTCTGAATGAGATAATCATCCATCCTCGTATCAGTGGGCCTGCCAAAAGGATGCAGAGACAGAACTGCGACAAAGAGGAATGCGAACAGTACAAGCAGGGTTCCCGCCTTAGTCTTTTCTTTCATCCTCCCACCTGTTCGTTTTATTGATAGCTATCACATAGACAGCAGTAGTCAAGCCAGCTCCTATCGCCGCTTCTGCAATAGCTACATCTGGAGCCTGTAAAAGGTAAAATTCCACGGACAGGAGCAGGCACATGGCGGCCATGAAAATGACAGATAACATAAGGTCTTTCTTTAACAAAGCTATTCCCGCAGAACAGACTATTCCAATTAATATTAGCAACTGGACTATTTCAAATATCATGGCCGGCCTCCTGCAGTTTATCAACCACTGCTTTTTTAGGCATAACCCCGCTTCTGTGTGCGGCTCTTGCTATGGCGTGAGCTCCCGTAGGATTTGTTATCAGTATCATTAACATGACAATGAAAGTATGAATAGAAAGAGAAAGCCAGCCTTCATTTATTCCATACAGAACAATACCCAGATAAAGAAAGATAGAGCCAAAGGTTGTGCATAACGTGGTACCATGCAGCCTTGTGTAAACATCCGGAAACCTGTGCAAAGCCAGCGTGCCTAGTATCTGCCATGCTGTCCCTATTCCAAGAAAAAGATAGATTATCCAGATCATTTGTTTTCCTCCAGATATTTGGCTATATACAAGGTTGATACAAAGGATAGCATGGCATATACGATTGCCACATCTATATAGATAACATGCTCAAAGGCAACCCCCAGTACCACAAGGATGGCAACCACCAGGGTATTGATCGTATCCACTGCTATCACCCTGTCTGGAATGGTGGGACCTAGAGCAGCCCTGATCAAAGCAATTATTACCAGTATTGCGATTACAGCTGCCAGCACTATCATTCTGCTATCCTCCTCACCCATCTAGGAAATGATGAGCAGACTTCTTCTGTCTTTGGCTTTTTGTGCCGGACATAAATGCAGTGCACATACAAATTTTTTTCGCTATCCACATCTACTGACAGTGTCCCTGGCGTGAGGGTGATGGAATTTGCCAGCATCGTTATGCCAAAATCCGTTTTTAGCCCAGGGGAAATGCGCACAATTCCGGGTCTGATTTTACCAGTGATTACCCTGCATGCGACATCCAGGTTGGCTTTGGCCATGTTGAAAAAGAACGGTCCAATCGCATAGGCAAGAAACATGAACCATCTTACAGGATTCAACCAACCAAGTCTAGGCTTCACCCCAAGTACGCGGGATATTTTTTTTGCCAGCAGTGCGGCCAATACAGAAAAGAGAATCCCGAAAATAATTTCTTCCAAACTCCACAAGAGAAACCCAGCCGAACCCGCAGTCCCTGCAGTCAAAGCTAGATATGTTATGAAAGAAAACACGAACACTGTTATCAGGACAGCCATATATTTCCCTCTTATTATAAATTGGATTCCACTATTAATTACCTTATGAATATATCTTACTATATCTCACTATCTCGCTTCTTTATATGCAGAATAAGCGGCCACAGCCCCCTGTGCAGCAGCAATAATTATCTGCTCCAGAGACGTGACTGTTACGTCCCCTGCAGCGAAAATCCCTTTAACATTTGTTCTCTGCTCATTATCTGTTTTTATATATCCATTTTCTAATTCTATTCCTAATTCTTCTGGCAATTTCGTGTTTGGAGAAGAGCCAATCTCTATAAACAAACCATCCAGTCTTAACTTTTTTTTATTGTCCAGTTTCACCGCCTCAAGCCTTTCCTTGCCAATCAGTTCAACAACATTTGCATTAAAAACCGGATTTATTTTTTTGTTCTTGTTTACCCTTTCTATCCATGCTGGCTCTGCCCTAAAGAAGCTGTCTCTACGATAAATTATGTAAACCTTGCTCGCAAATTCTGAGAGAAGCAATGCAGCAGTTAAAGCAGCATTGCTTCCACCTACCACTCCCACAATCTTATCTTTAAAGAAGGCCGCATCGCAGGTTGCACAATAACTGATGCCTCTGCCTAAAAATTTTTCCTCATTATCCAGATTCAATTTTGTTTTTTCCGTACCCGTTGCAAGAATTATTTTTTTAGAAAAATAGGAATTATCACCTGTTTTGATGGCGAAGATTTTATCCTTGTTTATCTTTGTTACCTTTTCGGTCTTGATCTCAAGCCCCAAATCTGCTACATGTTGCTGCATCTTGTGGGCAAGCTCAAAGCCACTGATCTTACTATAACTAAGAAAGTTGCATATTTCATAGGCTTCACTGGCCATGCCACCTATGACCTCTCCAAAAATCAGGGTATTCAATTTATAACGTGCAGCATATACCGCTGCGCTCATTCCGGCCGGGCCTGCCCCGATTATAATTAAATCATATATTTTATCTTTCATTTATCCCCCTCCAAACTTATTGCATTATTTGGGCAAGCAGACATACATGCCCTGCACTTCCTGCATTTTCCAGGATGCTTAACTACAGCTTTCCCATCTTTAATCTCTAAAACAGCAAAAGGACAGACTTCTGCACAATTGCCACGCCATCGCATTTTTCTTTGTTCATTTTAGTTATACACTCCCATTATCTCAGTTTTATTCTCATTTCTTTATTTTGTTGGTACAGGATTTTTTATAACCTCTTTTGAATCAAATGTTGAAAGGAATATATTCTTGGTTAGTTTGATGGCTCCAGTAGGACATCTATCCTGACAAAGCCCACAAAAACAACACTTTCCCAAATCTATCTGAGGATACAATTTCGGGTACTTTTTTCTGTATTCTTTAGGTGCTTTCACCATCATTATGGCCTTATTAGGACATATATTAGCGCATAAACCACAGCTCCTGCATTTTTCTATATCATACTCGTGCTCACCTCTATATCCCTCAGCTATCGGAATTGATTCGTGGGGGAATCTGACTGTCATAGGTTTAGAAAATAAATTCTTTACCAACTCTATTACCGTTTCTAATATTCTTGCTTTCATTTTCATTACCTATCTAGATCCGCTGGGCAAACGTTTAAACTCCAATATATAGCAGGTATGTCTGCAATTTGAGAATCTTTTAATAAATATTCAAGCACTGGTATCATGTGCAAAAATGAAGGTCCCCTGATCTTGCATCTATAGGGTTTTTCACCACCAACACTTACCATGTACATGCTCCCTTCTCCTCTTGCGCATTCATTCCTTACATATACCTCTCCCTTAGGAAGAGTAACCCTTATTTTAGGATTTGGGGAAGGCACCCTGAAGTTACCTTCAGGCATATTATCCAAAGCCTGTTTTATTATTTTCATTGATTCTTCAATCTCTTCTTTCAGGATTGATAACCTTGCACAGGAATCTCCCTCTTTTCTGACAGGAATATCAAAATCAAATTCAGGATATGCCTCATAAGGATCATCTTTTCTTACATCTGTTTTTAATCCGCTCGCCCTTAATACCGGTCCTGTTGCACCAAGCCTAATAGCCTCTTTTAATGGCAAAACACCAATCCCTTTAGTTCTTGCTGAGATCGAAATGTTATCAAATTTTTCGAATGTGGATAGCATTTTATTCATCTTTCTCAATGTTGTTCTTATCTTTGTTGCTATGCCTTGTGTTAAATCTCTCCTTACGCCCCCTGGGCATATATAACCAGTAGGATATACCCTCCCACCAGTTATCTGCTCAAACAGGTCTAATATATAATCTCTATAACCAAAAGCCAACATAAACCCAGTCTCAAAACCAATGGCTTTTGACATCACTCCGTACCAGATGATATGGGATTGTATCCTGGACAATTCTGCCATTGTTACTCTGATATACCTTGCTCTTTCTGGTACATTGATGCCCATTAACTCATCAACAGCTTCTGCATGAACCAAATTCCAGCTAAGAGGTTCAAGAACACAAAGCCTGTCTGACAACACTGCATTCTGCATTGGCATTCTGTATTCCATCAACTTTTCAAATCCTCTATGCAGGTACCCTGGATCTGACTTAGCAGATATTATCCTTTCTCCATCCAATCTTAACTTTATAGAGAAATTTCCTGGTCCTGGGTGTGCCGGACCAAATGGTATCTCGTATTCTAACTCATGTCCACTTGTATCATTATTTGAAATCATTTTGCTACACCCAAGTTTAACTCCTCTTCTTTTTGCAGTATTCTTTAATAAGCTCTGCTGCTTTTAGTCCACTAGCTATTGCTTCAATAATTGTTAATGGTCCACTAACCGCGTCTCCTGCAGCAAAAACCCCCTTCAAGTTTGTCATCATCTTGCTATCAACCTTAATAAGGCTCTTATTGTCTAGATTTATATTCATTGAATTAAGTAATTCTCTGTCTGTCAACTGACCAATAGCCCCAATAAAAAAATCAGTTTTTATCTTGAATTCAGAACCTTCAATAGTTATAGGTCTACGCCTTCCTGATTTATCTACTGGCCCTAACTCCATCCTAACACACTCCACCGCTTCCACTTTTTTCTCTCCTAAGATTCTTTTTGGATTTGTCAAGATTTTCAATTTTATTCCCTCTTCCGTTGCCTCTCCAATCTCTTCTTTATCAGCAGGCATCTGCTCTAAACTTCTTCTATAGATAATCATTACATTAGCTCCCAGCCTTCTGAGAGAACGTGCAATATCTATTGCCACATTTCCACCACCAACCACAGTTGCATGTTTTCCCTTGAAGTTTGAAATGTTTATGCCCTTCTTAATATCTGAGAGCAGCTGTATGGCAGAGAATACGCCTCCCAAGTTCCTTCCGCTAATATTTAAAACAGAGCTTTTGCTAGCCCCAATAGCCAACAATATTCCTACATAGCCTTCTTCAAATAATGATTTAATTGTGAAGTCTTTGCCTAATGTAGCCTGCGTAAACTCCACCCCCAATTTCTTGATTTCTTCAGTTTCTTTTAGAGATATTTTGGGGGGCAACCTATAATTGGGTATTGCTTGTACCCTCATCCCTCCGTATATTTGGTATGGCGTTTTTTCATAGCAAGACTTAGACTCAAAAACTTTTACTTTATAACCATCAAAGGCTAACTGCCTAGCAGCTGTTAGCCCAGCCGGACCTGAACCTATTATTGCAATTTTTCCTTTCCTTTCCTTTTCTATTTCCGGATACCAGTTTTTATCCATAAACTGATCTGCTATAAAGCGTTTAATATCCCTGATTACAATTGGCTCTTCCAAATCAGACCTAGTGCATGCTTCTTCACATGGGTGAGGGCAAACTCTACCAAGAGTAGCAGGACAAGGCACCTTTTCTAAGATGGTTTTCATAGCTTCCCAATAGTTTCCATCACTAGCTTCTTTAACATATTTCTTTACGTCAACACCAGCTGGGCACGCTTCAACACATGGTGCAGGGTCTTTGCACTGAAGACATCTTGAGGCTTCTATCTTTACTTCTTTCTCACTGTATGTTTTAGAAACCTCCCTGAAGTTGTTAATCCTCTCTTTTACTCCCAACTTAGGAACTGGCACCCTCTTTTTGTATAATTCTGGGGGAAGACCTTTCCAATAGGGTTCTTCCCTTTTATTTTCTTTGCTATAAAATTCCTTTTTTACATAATCCCTCCAGTCAAAATCTTTTCTAAAAGGAGGTGTATTGTTCCAATCTTCTAAGAAAAGAGGTGTTAAATCGGGGTTGCCTCTGAATTTGATACCAAAAAGCTCATGTAATTCCCTCTCATGTATCTGTGCATTCTCTTTCCATACTCCTATAACAGAACTAACAGTTGGTTTATTTCTGTTAATTCTTGTTTTTACAGTTAGAAGGATATTATCTGAATATGACCAAAGATGGTAAGTGAGTTCATACTTTCCCACCCCTATTAAATCTGTGGCAGATATGGCAGAAAGGTGTTTGAATCCCATATCTTTGATGAATTTAGATATATCTATTATATCCTTTTTGTTTACTGTTATCCAAACTCTTCTCTTTCTTTGTATATCACTATCTATCTTAAAGAGCGAGTTTATCTTTTTTATTATGTTAATTTCTTTGTTATATTCCAGATCCTTATCCATGTTTGCCAACCTTTAATTTCTTGATACTTTCTTGGACGTGTACCATCATTTTATGAACAGCTTCAAATATTGCTTCTGGTCTGGGAGGACATCCTGGAATATACAAATTAACAGGTATATAATCCTCTAGTCTTTTTATAGTGTTATAAGAATCCCAATACATCCCTCCTGTCATGGTACATGACCCCAAAGCAACTACTACCCTTGGTTCAGGCATTTGCTCATATATTCGCTTGGCTCTTTTTAGGGATTTAACTGTTTGATAGCCGGCAATAAACAGAACATCAGCATGCTTAGGTGTACTTGTAAGAATCATGCCGAATCTTTCCATATCCCATCTTGATCCGACAACAGGAATCAGATCTGTAAATCCGCATGAATTAAACCAATTAAAAACCCATATGGCTTTTATCACTGTTCCCAGTTTTTTTATTTTTTTTGCTTTTTCTAATTCATTGTGTTGTTCAACTGAAATCCTTTTTTTTCTGATCATTCTTCCACCTTAAATTTTTATAATGTTTGTAATGCTACATCAACCCATATCAGGATTAGTCCAAGCAAAGCTACTGACATAGCATGAATCCAATACGCTGAAACCACCTGATTGATCTTCAACCTTGCTACCGCTACCCTAATTAAACTTGATCCTAAAAATGTCACTACAAATAATTTTATTAAAAAGAATAATGCATTGAATATGTGTGCCGAAAAACCTGCTACGCTAAAAAAATCAGAGATGTTCCAAGGTAAAAACAAAGCAATTATAAGAGAACCTATTACTACCACCTTTGTTGTATTTGCAAGATAGAATAGAGCTAAGTTTCTTCCAGAGTATTCAGCTAACACTCCTCCAGCTATCTCTGTATCAGCCACAGCAACATCGAAAGGGACTCTTCCAAGCTCTCCTTGCATCACAAATAACAAAACAACGAATAAAAGAATCAATCCTATAAAACCCATAGGTCCCACCAAACCCCAAATAATGTTGTTAGTTATTACTAAAAAGGAAAAGACATTTGCTCCTGGCTGGGTAAAGGAAAGCAACCAAGCAATTGAAATTGAAATGATAGATAATGGAAACTCATAACTCATTAAAACAATCATCTCCCTTTGTGCCCCTATTATTGCGTAGGGAGAGTTAGAGGAAAAGCCTCCTAAAATCAAAGCCAGAGCAGGAAAAATGAGAAGGTATAATACCAATATTAAATCTCCCTGTCCCTCCAAAAGAGGCATTGTTCCGCCTAATGGGACATAAAGTAAAATTATGAGTGTAGTAGATAAAGCAGCTACTGGCATCAAATTAAAAAGCCATTTTACTGCGTTTCTAGGAATTATGTTATCTTTCACCATCAATTTTTTAAAATCTCTGTAAGGTTGGCTTATAGGTGGCCCTACCCTCAATTGCATTCTTGCTGCTAATATTCTATCAATTCCTTTGTAAAGCAATCCAATAAATAGACCAAATAGTACAACAATAGGTATTAATAAAATTTTAAACCAAAATGCTATCATTATAACCCCCCAATACTCAAAACCGTTAACATAATAACTATGACTATGATGAACCAAAAAACATAATCATCGAGTAATCCTGTATGAATGCGGTTCAGCGCTTTGTAATGTTTATCCATTGCTTTAAAAAAGCCCCAATAAATACTATTGGCCCTAATGGGTAATTCGGAAGGGTGGCTGCCTGAACAGAAAGGCATGGTTTGTTCTGTTCCGGGCTTGTATTTTTTTTCTCCAAAAAAACGTATAAAGTAAACTAACAAAACTATAATAAATAGTGAGACTGACCACACTAAAGGATTCCAAAAACCTGTTCCAGTTTGTAATAAACCCATCATAAAACTCCCCCTATATATTTAGATTGGTCGACTAAAGCGTGGGCAGCAGGACTTATTATATTATCTACGACTATGTCCGGGAATAATCCGACTAAAAGTGTTAGCAGAGCTAAAACCAACATGGCTATTAGCATTGTTTTTGGTACTTCCCTTATCTCATTGTGTTCTTTTAACTTTGGCCCCATGAATGCTGAATAAAATACCTTTACAAATGAGGCCAAGGTCAGGATACTTACCATCATGGCTATAATTGAAAGCAAGGGGCTAAAGCGAAAGACAGATTCATAAATCATTAACTTAGAAGCAAAACCGTTGAAAGGGGGCAATCCAGTAATGGCCAAAGCTCCAATCAGAAAGAATATAGTAGTAAAAGGCATTTTATGGGCCAACCCGCCCATCTTATTCAGATCTTTAGTGCCTACTCTATAAATGATTGCCCCTGCTGTTAAAAAGAGCAGTCCCTTATATATTGCATGATTTATTATATGAAAAATTCCTCCTTCCATAGCAGTTATCCCAAATGAGTTCAAAGCATTTATATTTCCAATTACTGCCAAACCGACTCCAATTCCTAATAGCATATAACCTGTTTGGGAGATAGCATGGTAAGCCATCAGTCTCTTTATATTTTTTTGGGAGATAGCCATGATGACTCCAATGAACATGGATAGAACCCCTAGAATAATAACAGACCAAGCAACGATTTCTATTGTGGGTAAAGCACTAAAGAGTGTAAAAGAGATTCGAAACAGTGCATAAAGTCCGGCCTGGCTGGCAACTACTAAAACAGCAGAAATAGGAGCAGGAGCTTCCCCATATGCATCAGGAACCCACATATGCAATGGCACTGCACCACATTTCATAGCAAAAGCAGCTATTAGAAGTACTAATGCTACTTTATCTGAAAAACTAAATTTTAGAACATTAGCTAAAGCAGCTATATTTAACAGATTATAATGGCCATAAAGCAAGCCTATAGCCAATAATATCATTAAAGCTCCAACAGCACTAATCACTATATATTTGAATGCAGCTTCTAGAGCTTCTCCTTTATGGGAGTAAAAAGCTACCAGCACACCAGAAGAAATTGAGAGTATTTCAAGAAAAACAAACATGCTAAATAAATCTCCTGTAAAGACTAATCCAACCATAGCTGCTGTTAATAAAAGAAGAAGTGTGTAATACTTGCTTTTAGCAGTTCCCTCTTTTATAAACTTGAGAGAATAGATACTAGCAATTAAAGCAATGGTCACAGAAGTTATAGCCATAAATACTGAAAAAGCATCTAATTCTAAAACAATGCGCACTGGGATAAAATTGGCAATTGGTATAGTGTCTGTAGGGAATTTAGCTCCTAACGTATATGTGCGAATTCCATTGGAAAGTATGTCGTGTGTCAAAATTAAAACCAAGAATTCTGTAAATAATAAGCTTAAAATTATCCATGAATCTCTGACCCTCTTTCCAAATTTGGTTATGATGGGAGTAGCTAATCCCCCTAACAGAGGGATCGATATTGCTAAAATTGGAGCATGCAGGAGAAGATTCATCCTTTTAACCTCCTGTTTCTTATATCCAAGCTTCCATAATGCTTATAGAGTAGGATCACCAAAGACAGCATAAAAGCAACAAGAGCTAAATCTATTACAATATTGGTCAGAGTTAAAGCCTGTGGTATTGGTAATACCATCTCCAGCTTAGGAGCATTTGTAAATATAGGGGCTACTCCTGCACTTTTATAACCAAGGCTTATTAAAAAAAGATTTACGCCGCTTCCTATAATGCTTATACCCATGACTATTTTGATTAAATTCTTTTTTAGTGTTATAGCAAAGAATCCAATAATTACTAATATGAGCGCTGCTAAAAGAGGGAACTGACTAATCATTTTCATCTCCCACTTGACCAGTATACATCACTAGTGCAATCAAGGACAAAGCAGCGAGCACTTCAATACCTACTAACATATTCATTAAAGGTATTGTGCCTGCGGTTGGAAGGTAGCCACTATTAGCTCCATAGGAAATGGATTTTCCAAATATGTTTCCTGTATTGGCCCAAAAATTACGAAAAAATGTCGATCCGAGGCCAAGAAATGCCAATAAGATGAAAGATACCAAAGCCAGGCTTTCTAATAATGATAAAAACTCTTTATGTGACTCTTTCACCCCGCTCCTGCCAAAAGCAACCAAGAATAGAGCCGCAAGAGTTGCTATAATAGCTCCACCAGGAAAACCTCCCCCAGGAGTTAAATGACCGTGCAGAATAACATACAAACCAAAAACAATTATAGGAAGAGCTATGATGAAGGAAATTGTCTTCACAATTCTGGACATGCCCCTATTTTTATTTTTCTCAATCATCTTGAGCCCCCTTGCCTTTCATAGTCGAAAATAATATGAAAACCCCGCTAGCTGCAGCAAATAACACGCTTGCCTCTCCTAAAGTATCCAGGCCCCTGTAATCAAACAGTATAGCTGCTACAACGTTGTTACTGCCAGTTTGAACCTGTGCATTTTGAATAATATAATCATCCATGCTGGTAATACTGGGTTTACCAACTAGGTGCATATCAAAAATAGTGACTAGGAGAAAAGCAGATAATATTGATAGGGTTGCTATTTTAATTAACCTTTTCATGCTCCCACCTGTCTGTCCTCTTTATAGCTATTACGTAAATTGCAGTGGTAAGACCTGCTCCTATAGCCGCTTCAGCAATAGCTACATCTGGGGCCTCCAAAAGATAAAATTCCAAAGATAAAAGTAAACTCATTATTCCAAGAGATATGACTGATGAGAGCAAATCTTTGAAACCCATGGCCATAAGTGCAGAGCCAATTGTTGAGATCAATACCATTACATGAATTATTCCGAAAATCATCTTCTTCTCTCCTTCAACTTATCCACGACAGCATATTTAGGCATTATCCCACTCCTATGAGTAGCCCTTGCTATAGCGTGAGCTCCAGTAGGGTTAGTTATCATTAATAATACCAAGATGAGGATAGTATGAGTAATTAATGAAGCATAGCCTGCTTTTTCTAGAAAATAAAGACGTACTCCATACAGAATAATTCCAAGATAAATGAAAATAGAGCCAAAGGTAGTGCATAACGTGCTACCGTGCAGCCTTGTGTAAACATCCGGAAACCTGTGCAAAGCTACTGTCCCTAATGCTTGAAATATTATCCCAATTGCTAAAAAGCAATAGATTACCCAAATCATAGTCTTCCCTCCAAATATTTTGCAATGTATAATGTGGATACAAAAGCTAACATGGTATAAACAATTGCTACGTCTATAAAGACGATTTCTTCGAGCAGTGCTCCCAGTGTTACCAGCTCTGCGATTGCCAAGGTATTAATAGCATCTAATGCAACTACCCTATCCGGAACAGTCGGCCCCAATATTGCCCTAACTAAACATATTATCATTAAAATCACCAATGCGAGTGCCAGTACCAATAAAGCTGTTAAAATCATTCTGCTATCCTCTTTACCCACTTTGGAAAACCTGAGCAAACCTCTTCAATCTCAGGTTCTTCGTGTTTCACATCAATCCAATGGACATATAGATCGTTTTTTTCATCAACATCTACAGTGAGAGTCCCAGGAGTCAAGGTAATGGAATTTGCTAATAATGTGATGCCCAAATCTGTCTTTAATCCAGGATGTATTTTTACAATTCCTGGTTTGATTTTTCCTGTAATAACCCTATAAGCTACATCAAAGTTAGCCTTAGTTAGACTCCAAAAGAATGGCCCTACAATATAAATAAAAAACAGTAACCATCTCTTTGGATTTAAGATAGCAAGATGTGGCTTCTTTCCTGCAATAGAGAATAACTTTTTCATTAAGATAGCTGAAAAAGCTGAAAATAAAACACCAAAGATAATCTCTTCATGGCTCCACAGAACACACCCTCCTGAGCCTAGGGTAAGGAAAAGATAAATTAACAAAGAGAATACAAATGCACTGAATAATATATTCATTTTCTCATCTCCGAGTCATTTTTATGTCTTGCTGTTTATTCTTTTGTTTGATGTTTTCCTCTCGTTTCAATATACGTCTTTAAAAAATCCTATACTGTTGTGTCTGTCATAAAATTGATGTGCTGGGTTAGGTATCCGATTATTTTTTTAACTGGGTCTGTTTTCAGCATACTACTTGTTTTTTTGCCATTAATCTGAACTTTTCTGCCTGTTTTTGTTTCTCCATAAGCAAGTTTTTCAATATCATATAATAATTGGCTTTTACCAGGTCCAGTAGGGCCGACTATGCCGATTTTTTGCCCTTTGAGTATGTCTATTTTTTTCTGGTTCTCCTTCTTTCCTTTCTTGTTATGTCCTGGCAAAATCGAAATTTTTTCTATTATCATTTTAATCATTTAAATTTTTATTAATGCAGTTTCTTACCTGGGATTCTGGCAAAGCTCCAATAAATTCATCAGCAACTTTTCCATTTCTAAAAATTTTAACTGCGGGGATGCTCATTATTCCATATCTTTGAGTTGTTTTTGGGTTCTTGTCAACATCCAACTTAGACAAAAGGAGTTTTCCTGCATATTCATCTGCAATCTTTTCTAAAATAGGCCCCAGTATTAAGCAAGGCATACACCATTCAGCCCAAAAATCAACAATAACAGGCATTTCTTTGCTTTGTCTTATTACTTTCTCTTCAAAGTTGCTGTCATTTACTTCAATTTTTATTTTAGTTTGACGGTTTTTCATTTTTTTCTCTATTTCCTCTATTTTTCCTTTTCTGATTTCTTCTAACCCATCCATATCAATTTCTCAATTTTTGATAGTGAATGAATTAGTCACTATTCTTTAAATGGTTTACGGACTTGTGAGCTAATAAATGATTTAGAATCACTATTCCTTTCTAAATTTGAAAGTATTATATCATAAAACTACGGCAAAAACAAATTTTCGGCGGACTCGCAATTACGTATAACATCGCGATTTGGAGAAGCAAAAACTTCTCTAGATCCTGATGTTAGTTTCAATCGCTCGGGCGCCTACGGTTCGCTTCATTTCATTCTGCTCCCGAAAATTTTTCTTTTGTTGCCTTCGTTGATAGAATTAATTCAAAAATTTATAATTTGTTAATAGCTTCTTCAACTCCTTTACACCATTTATGAGTTACTTTTTTCATTTTATCTTTAATTTCGTTTTTATCGTTTATCTTATACAAAAATGTATATCCTCCCCCAGATATATTTCTTTGCGTCCTTTTTACTAAATCTTTATCAACTAAGTTTTTTATTGCTTTTTGAATTGTTGTTCTATCCAGTTTCATGCCTTTAGAGATTTTGAATGCTGTGTATTTTTCATTCTTTTCCAAAAGAAAAATCAATACATTATATCCAGTTTTATTCAAATCGAATGCACACCTAGTCAATTCTTCCTGAGATATTCTTTTACACGAAAAAATTACCATTTCAGCCACCAAGATATTTATTTAAAGAGTCTACAATAAAACAATCATTAGCTATTACTTTAATATTATTATTTTTGGCTTTTTCATCCATGCTAATCCTCGATTTCAATTGCATTATTTGGGCAAGCAGACATACATGCCCTGCACTTCCTGCATTTTCCAGGATGCTTAACTACAGCTTTCCCATCTTTAATCTCTAAAACAGCAAAAGGACAGACTTCTGCACAATTGCCACGCCATCGCATTTTTCTTTGTTCATTTTTATCATCTTCCATCTCTTCCTTGTCCTCCACCACCACGACCTTTACCTCTGCCATCCCTAGGTCCTATACCGAGGCCTCTTCCTCTACCTGCCCCCATTCCTCTTCCTTGTCCCATTCTTCTGCTTCGACCATAATCTTGATTAAAATCTGCATTCGTATTTTCATCATTAGATTCTTCTTCATCAAGAATAATGGCTTTTCTGGGACAGGCGGATGCAGCGTCCTTTAAACATTCTGCATTTTCATTTTTTATTCTTGCTTTTCCTCCTACCATTTCTATTCCTTCTGGACAGATATTGGCACAGATACCACATCCTACACATTTGTTTTTACTTATGTGTATCATTTCTTTTCCTCATCAAATATTTGTATTGTGAGTTTTGCTTTCTTTTTCATGCCAATTTCTGGGGCTACTGAAGCGAGCATCTCACCAAATTTATTCTCTTTATCTCTGAATGCTATATGCTCATATTTTTTATTTCCCGATTCTTCAATTTCATGAAAGAGTTCTCCTTCAATAATTTTTGTCATTTTAAACCTTCCATCCTTCTCTCGCTAATTTCATGAACCTTTCCTTTTCCTTTTCATTCATTTCAGCAGTTTTTATTTTAATTTTTATATTTTTGCCTAGATTCTTTACGGATTCTTTTATAAGATCAATGAGGTCTTCTTTAATCGGAATACTTAAAAAAGGGAGCACTAGCGTGATTGAGACAGCAGCATCTTTTACTTCTATATCCTTTATCATTCCAAGTTCTACCAAACTGCAATTTATTTCCGGATGGATTGCTTTTGATAACTCTGCTTTAATATCTTCCTTTGAAATCTTTTTCATCTTTTTTTTCATGTTTCTTCTCCCAATTTCCTAAAATTTAAAACACAACCTTGATTAATAGATTCGTCATGGCTTAATGAGCTACAATGTTCTTCTTCAAAATAAAAACCATAATTTTCTATTTCATTTTTAATATCTTTTGGTGTCATATTTTCCAGTCCCCAGCCAGGACTATCAAATTTGTTATGTTTGGGATAAACTGAAAATAGACCATGCTTTTGAAGAATCATATGAATTTCTCTGTATAGTCTTTCTCTAACATCGATTAAATGCAAAACATCGTAAAGTAAAACTACATCAATAGAATTCTTTTTTAATCCAATTTTCAAATCGCCATCAGCTTTAAATATTATTATATTTTCTAATCCTTGTTCTGCCATTTTTCTTTTTAATTTATTTAGGGAACCATTATTTTTTTCTAAAGCATATACCCTCCCCTCCCTACCAACAATCCTCGCCACGGGAATTGAATAATGACCAGCCCCTGCCCCAAAATCCAAAACTTTCTGGCCAGATTCGATTCCGATTCTTCTTAAGAATTTAATTCCTTCCTTCTTCTCCCATCTTTCCATTTCTTTATCCATCTTCTCTCTCCATAATATTCTCAATTTTTTCTATAGTTTTTTCTGCAACTTTCTTTTCTTTGTTAAAATGCTTTTTCATCCTTTCGAGGAAAGCTTTCTTTTCTTTTTCACTTTCAAAATTTTTCATAAGATTTTTGGTTTTTTCTAAATTTTCTTCCACTTCTTGCGGAATCTTTTCACTGTCATGCCTTACTGCTTCTTGAGGGCAAACATCATGGCATTTACCACATCTTATACATTTATCCATATCAATCTCTGCTTTTCCTTCTTTCATGGAAATAGCATTAACCGGACATTGCCTAACACAAATCCCGCAGCCAGTGCATTTATTTTTATCTATCCATGGCATTTATTTACCTTCTTTTATTTTAGTCATTCAAATTCTTGTCCAGCCATTTCCTTACCAAAGGTTCTGGTATGGATCCAACGAACCCATCAACAACACGCCCGTCTTTGAACATCTTCACAGCAGGGATCCCCGCAATGCCGTATTCTTGAGCAAGCTGCTGATTATCATTGACATCCACTTTCGCCAGCACGAATTTCCCATCGTATTTTTTAGCGAGCTCCTCCAGTAACGGACCAAGCATAAGGCAGGGAGCGCACCAGGCTGCCCAGAAATCCAGAACAATCGGAACCTTCTTCGACTGCTCTATCACCAGCTGCTGGAAGCTGCCGCCATCAATTTCGATTTTGGTTTCCATTACTCCACTCCATTTGTCTTTTCAGGCATCTTGCGCATCTTTTCTCTTTTTATCATCTCAAGTTCGTTGTCCATCCCATCACTATGAGGGTGATTATTGTATTCGCTATTTAAAATATTTTACTCCTCCTTGGGGCGTATCCCACGCTGCCTGTATATCCTCTTATCATACACTATCCTGGCCTTCTTTCTCCAGTGACCAGAACATCTAGTCCTCTGTGCCTTGATTATCGGCGTGTAGCCGTGCTCCATGATAATCCTGAACGACCTGTTGTCGTCATACCATCTGTCAGCTAAAAATGAACTATCCCTTCTTCTCCTTCGTGTTTCGGTGAACTTATTTGCTTATCGCATCCACAGGGCATGCGGCTATTGCATCATCCACGCATCCTGCTTTCGCGTCCTTGACGTGCGATTTGCCGTCGTCTTTCATTTCAAATCCTTCAGAGCAGACAGCTGCGCACGCACCGCAACCTATGCACTTCTCAGAATCCACTTTAACCATTGCTCACACCTCCATTTTTTTAAAATTGTTGTAACGGCTATTTAAAATAATATTAGCCATCAAATCTTTCTTTTAAGCCGTTGACGACGAAACATGTGTTGTATACTACTTCTATATTGTTGTCTTTGCAAAAATTTATAGCCTTTTCCGATTCGGAGCCTGGTTGCATCCATATTTTTCTAATTCCGAGCTTTTTGCATTGCTTTATAACATCCAGTGTTACTCGAGGAGGGACAACTGTAATAACAACGTCTGGCTCTCCCGGTAGAGATTCTAAATCATGGAAGCAGGGGACCCCATCTATTCTGCTGTGTTTCGGGTTTACCGGATAAACACGGAAGCCAATAGACTTCAATTTCTTGTATATCTTATATCCCCACTTTTGCGGACTTAAGGAAACACCAACAATCGCGATTTTATTTTTCTTGTCTAAAAAATTATCGGGATTCATGCTTGCCACCGAAAATTCTGCTCCAAAACGATTTTCTCAAACCAAGCACTTTTTCGATTTCGGTTCTTAGGTTCTCCTCGCTGGGAACGCCCACTATTCTTTTGATTTCATTGTTATCATCGCCAAACAACAAGATGGACGGTGTCGCTGCGATGTTGTATCTTGATGAAAGTTCTCTACCTTCCTCTCCCTTTGTCCTCATCTTCTTGAACGTTAAGCCATAATCATAATACCCAGGTGCAACCTTCCTTACAACTCTCTCAGCACGCGGGCAATGAGGGCAATGTGATGAGACAAAAAGCAGTATTTTCATAATTACCCGAGATTCTTGTCCAGCCATTTCTTGACGAAAGGTTCTGGGATGGCACCCACAAACTCGTCAACAACCTTGCCGTCCTTGAACATCTTTACCGCCGGTATGCTCATGATCCCGTATTTCTGAGCGTTTTCACGATTCTCATTCACATCGAGCTTGGCCAGAACGAATTTCCCGTTATATTCATGTGCGAGTTTCTCCAGCATCGGACCGAGCATGACACAGGGAGAGCACCACACTGCCCAGAAGTCCACGACAACCGGGACCTTTTTCGACTGCTCTATCACCAGTTGCTGGAAATTGCCATCATCTACTTCGATTTTGGTTTCCATTTCCATTCCTCCGCCTTCCTTTGTTTTTTCAAGCATCTTGCGCATCTTTTCTCTTTTTATCATCTCAAGTTCGCTGTCCATTCCATCACTATGAGAGTGATTATTGTATTCGCTATTAAAATATTTTACCCGGATTTATGATTTATATTTGAAAATGTTAACAGTCCGATAAATGGATTGTATCTTCCTTTTTTCAATCCACCGCTTCACAAGCCAGAACAACAGGGTCAGCAAATGGCAGGGGCGTCAATTCCGGATGGGCCGCATACTTAAGCTTAAGCAAGCCTTTGACTGTTGATTTTCTTTGAATAGCGAAGGAAATCATGTTAATAATTCCTGAGACTATGTGGCCTGAACCTATAACCTGCGCCCCTATCACCATGCCGCCATGATCGAAAATCAGCTTTGTTTTTAACGGTTTCGCACCCGGCTGAGTATCGTATTTATCCAGTGTTTCGCTCGTGCCTACCTTGTACTTTATTTTCTCAAGTCTTGCTTGCTCTTCTGTCAGCCCGACCCTGCCAAGCGAGCGGTCAAATATCTGCGTGACGCTTGAATTAAGCACGCCATCGAAAGTTGCATCCATTCCGGTTACGTTCATTCCGGCGACTTTCGCCTGGACCACAGCAGTTGTCACCAAGCCGCTCTGCACAGGCTTCCCGGTTAACATTGAAAATGTCTGGGCACAATCACCCACAGCGTAAACACCCTTTATGTTAGTTTTCATGTGCTTGTCTGTTTCTATGCCAAACTTTCCTGTTTTGATCCCGCTTCTTTTGGCCAAGTCCGTTTCTGCCCTTATCCCAGCCGCTACCAGGACGACATCGGCCTTTATTTTCCTGCGTGCGACATGAACAGCATTGACTTTCTTATCCCCTGTCAGTTTTGCAACAGGCTTCCCCAGCAATACTTTTACCCCATTTTTTGACAGCAGATATTCAACCTGCTTGGAATATTCTTTGTCGTAAGACAAAGGGAACAGCGAAGGCAACATCTCTACGATGGTTACCCTGAACCTATCCGACAGCAAAGACGCTGTTTCCACTCCTATCATACCGCCACCGATTATGACCACATCATGCGAGCCTTTGAGTGCCTTGGACATCTTCTTTGCATCATCCGCTGTTCTGAGCGTGAAAACGTTCTTCAAACCGATACCCCCTATTGGAAGCAGGAAGGGCCTCGCACCTGTGGCAAAAATCAAGGAATCGTAGTCAAAGCTTTTGCTTTTTGTTTTGACTGCACTGGATTTAACATCAACAGCTACCGCCTCGTCGTGAACCAGCCTTGCCCCGGTCCCGGTCACCATGGCTGCCGGCTTTTCGCATTTTCCAAGGCTGTCGATGCCTGCAAGCGCATAGGGAGCAGAACAACGTATGAAAATGCTCTTTTCCCTGCCAATGATGGTCACATCAGCATCCGGATTGATTTTCTTGATTACGTGCGACGCGACAATGCCAGCTGCCCCGCATCCGATAATCACGATTTTCATATTATCCCAAAATTTTCTTTATCTCTTCAGCAATATAAATGAATTCTCCCTCTGACTCGCAATCACTCAAGATGAACGGTTTCCCTCTTTCCGCCGATACAGCTATTTCCTTGTTTAGTTCTAATTTTCCCAAAAATTTCACGCCCAAATCGTTCGCTAGCTTTTTTCCGCCACCGGCACCAAAGAGATTCCCTGACATGTTCTCTATTATGCCCAAGACGGGTACGCCTAGCTTATTTACCATATTTGCGGCCCTTTTTGCATCAACAGCCGCCACGGTCTGGGGCGTGGTAACAACTATTACGCCATCAGGCTTCATTATCTGCATAATTGTAAGGGGGGCATCCCCTGTTCCAGGAGGTAAATCTGCAATGAAATAATTCTGCCTGCCCCATTCTACCTGCTCAAGCAACTGCATTATGGCCTTTGAAAGCATGGGTCCCCGCCAGATAACAGGCTGGTCTTCCCTTTCTAGGAAAGATGCAAATGAAACCACGCTCATGTTGTATCTTCTGTTAGGAATAATCCTTTCCTCTTGTATGGAAAAGCCTTCTTTTATTCCCAGAAAACTGTTAACATTAGGGCAATCTATATCTCCATCAAGCAGGGCGACATTTTCGTCCTTTGCCAGGAATGCCGCGAGGTTGACCGCTATCGTTGTCTTGCCGACTCCACCCTTTCCGCTTATGACAGCTATTTTGCGCCTTATACCGGACAGATTTTCATTTATTTTTTTGAGTCTTTCATCAAAAAACATATTCGCTTTTTTTATATCATTCATGCTGTTCACCTTTTATCAGCTTGAAATCTGCAATCAAAATGAATTTCATAGCAGGGTTATAAACAGCAGATGCGGGATGATAAAGAGGGATTATCCTGGCGTCCAGCAGCAGGTTTCTTACCTTAAAGACGCGGCCGTGAATCCTGCCGATGCTCTCGGCTTTATGCCCGAATTTCTCCATAATATAGGTTGCCGCAAAGTTTCCCATAGGGCATAAAGTCACTGGCTTTATGATCGCAATCTGCCTGTCCAGATAGGGTGTGCACGCCTTTATCTCTTCTGGCTGGGGGTTCCTGTTTTTCGGAGGTCGGCATTTCAGGATGTTGGTGATGTAAATTTCGGCCCTTTCCAGCCCGGCCGAGGCGAGTAGCTCGTCTAAGAGCTGGCCTGCCTTCCCCACGAATGGTTGCCCCTGCATGTCCTCGTTGAATCCAGGTGCCTCACCTATGAACATAATCTTTGCATCCAGGCTGCCCTCACCGACAACGGGCTTGTTCCTTGTCTTGGACAGCCCGCATTTCTTGCAGTTTCTTATCTCCTGCTCTATCTTATTCATTTTATTCATTTCTTCTTCAGACATACAGACATATAATCATATATTAAACTCCACTAAGCTCCTTCTTGAACATCAGACATTTACCTGTTTGATTTTTGCCCCCAATTTGGCAGTTTACTTAGATGTTAATCTTAGCCGTTAATCAGTCACTATATCTATTGTCAGATTTATACCCCGCTGCATGTTTCAGTCTTTCCGTTAGCCAGCCATCTTTCACATTGCTTCTGACATCAAACTTTGAAACATACGGTTTGATATCTAACAGGGGAGTACCATCTATGACATCAACTTCGCTTATGTGTAAAACATTATCAACTCTTTTTTCTAATCTAACAATCGAGAAACCTATCGGATTGGGCCTTCTAGGTCCACGAATAGAAAAAATTCCATGTTTTTTATCCTCTAAATAGGGTTTGTCTAACAAACGATACCCGCTGGCCAAGTGAAAATGAAAAAGCAGGATAATATGGGAGAAACCTTCGATGTCCTTTAAACCGTCCTGATATTTTGGAAAAACCTCAACCCAGCCACGTGAATCTGGCAAAAGCGCTCCCTGAATTGGCACCCCTACCCTCTGTTCATAGTCTGAATGTATTACCCCTATTGGCTTGTAGGATATTTTCATAATAGAAATTTAGTGTGCTTTTCTTTAAAGTTTCTCTGCTCATTTTAACCCCTTGTCAATGTTGCCATCAGGCAGCATGCTGTCAGGATGGGGCTCGTCCCTTTCTTCGAGCTGGAACCTCTTGCAGTTTTTCCAGTTCCCCTCGCTCAGGCAGTATTTATTCTTCCACTTATCACTGATTTTCCCTTCTAATTCAAAGTTTCTCAGCGGACAAACAGAAAACCATTTGCATTTTTTGCTCATAGCTCGTACCATTTATTACTTTAATCTGCTAGCGGATCCTAATTTCCATTTTTTCATTATTGATGCACTGTACTTTCTAAGATGGAAACAACCGAGTCCAAACATTTTTTATCTTGAACTGGATCTTGCCTACCTATCTTAAAGTTTCTGATTCCTGCATTAAAAATCATTTTTGCGTTAGTCTCCAAATCAGCTGATGCCAAATCAAACGGGCATCCTTTGTATTTAGCAGCCTTATCTTGTGCTTCTCTGTACCACATTGAGAACCGTTCATTACCTAGTACTCTTTTATTCTCAACAGAGATATGAAAATAATGCCAATACGAATTACAATCAATAGAACAATGAGAATTGACTATTGCATAAAATTGCTCATTGGGCCTTATTGATTTTAGTATTTCCGGTCTGACGGAATCCTGCGGTGTTAATACAACCCAATCGTGCTGTTTGGCCGCTTCACCGTACCTTTTAAGTCTCTCTACATCAGATATCGGTTTTTCGTCAAAAAAAGCGGTGCATGAGCATGCTGTCTCTAACAGCCCACCGCTTCTGTCCTCCACCCAGGAACGAATATCCGGGTTTGCAACAACTACACCATTTTTGACTCCATGTTTCACATAATTATTGGTTAGTATATCAACCGGTTCGATGTTGGTTGGATCTTCTAGTTCTTCGTCTGTATAAAGCTGGTTACTATATGCTAAGAAAAAAGGAATGCCCAACTTATTGATCCTGCTAACCGCTTCTCTGAAAAATTTTTTGTTCCCTCGGCTCTGTTCCCCGCTTCCTTTATTTCTTCCATCCCTCAATGTGCTGTACCATTGTCCTCTTCCCCCATTTAAGCTGGAATCGGGGTATCCGCCGTATACGACAATTTTTATCCGTTTTGATGATGTTCTTTGCAGTATCTTTTCCGGTCCCGTATACAAGGGGGTTTCTATTCTCAATATCTCCCCGGCATCTGACATCTCCCCATCTCTACTGGAATCCCTGCCTGGCGCTTCGTACTCTGACGTTAACAATACCCCTTTTAGAGAGCTCATCTTTTATCACAAATAAATTCATTCTTGAATCGAACCCACAGATACATTACTTTCCTAGGATTCTCTTTTCTTCTTTGAGAAGAGTATAAGCAAGGGCTAAACCTCTTTTCTCTCCTTCTAAGGATCAAGCAAGTTCAATATCTCTTCAACTCTGGCTTTGGTTTCATCCCAACTCCTTACTATAAAATGACATAATCGCAAAATTTTTAAAGATATCGCACTGGCTTTGGGTGGGGGCTTGGCACTCTCACGGCCCTTTCGTGCAGGTTTAGATCACATAAAAAAGCATCAAAATTACCTGTCCTGATTATTCTCTTTCATAGTCCGTTTGCAATGATGTATTACCTTTCACCTTTCCAAGCCTGATTCTCTTATAAGACGTCCATCAGAACAGCCAGCCAGATTTTTAAGTTTTTGACCGGAAGAAATTTGGTTCGAATTTCTGGATTCATATGATTCATATTTATGAATTACAGAAAGTGTTGGTTTGTCAAAAGAGCATCAGTACGCTATAAAAAAGATGGATACCAAATCCGATGATGATAATGCCTGATGAAATTCGCAGAATGTTTAGGTGGAAATCTGATTTGAATATTTTATCGGGCAGGAACCCTGCTAAGGTTCCCAGAATCAGTACAGGAACGGTTGTTCCAATTCCAAAGGAAAGAGCATATATAATGCCTTGTAACACGTTAGTTGCTGTATAACCGATATAGGTAAGGATTGCTATGAGTGGAGCGCAAGGTGAGATTCCAATTAGGAAGCTCAAAATCAGCACACCTTCAGTACCCCTAAAAACACGTTGCCTGATAATCTGATAAAATGAGAACTTAAATCCCTTGCCAAGCGCGACAAATATACCTATAAGGATGATTAGAATTGCTATGATTATGTAAATGTAGCCTGATCTGTGGGGAGGAAAGAACCAGTTAAGTTCTGCAAAGGCTACACTTGCTAACCCACCCAAAATGGCAAGGGCAAGTAATCTTCCTAAAGAAAAAATTAAGCTTATTTTCAGACCTTCAGACCATTTTCTCTTCGTCCCAGCTATGTAAGGCAAAAGAAAAGGGCCCCACAATGCCAGGCATAGACCAAAACCCATAGCAATTCCAGCAACCAATAACATAAGTTCTTCCATTTTTATATCTCCAGTCTCTTACCAACGCCCACTAGAATGAAATTTTCCCCGTAAATCCCTTTGAAGGAGGAGCGAGCCAAATCACCAGAACAGTGACAGGGAGCCACCATTTCTACTCCCTCTTTCTTAACTCCGTCAATAATCCCATTTATTTGCATGGGATTCATCCAGCAAAGATGAAACCCCCCTAAAACAAGATGCACACTTTTATTGGTTAATCTTTTTGCTTCTTTTACAATATCAACAATACCTGGATGCGCACAACCCGTTATCACAACCAGTCCTTTCTCGGTATCAATCACCAAGGATTGCTCCGGTATCAAAGTTCCAAGCTCTCCTGTAGAGTAAGTGTTATTGCAAATCGGGATTGGGTCGTGAACCGGAATGAGTTTCGCTCCATTCTCCTTTACCATGCTCTTGAGACGATCGGGGAAAAATTCAGGCACATAAACAGTAACATTAGAGTTTTTCAGCAAAAATCCATCCAGTCCGCCAACATGATCATAATGGATGTGAGAAATCACTATCACGTCTACGTTCTTTGGATCTATCTCAAGCTTGTGCATATTGGACAGCAGTATAGAACTGTCGCCGCCTGTATCAAACAAAATCGTCTTTTCTAATCCCTCTATCAGGCATGAGAATCCCCAGTCTGTTCCCAACCTTTTATCGTACTCGTTATTATCATAGACTATGGTGATGTTAATGGAAGGGGGCTTGCCGGCTGAAATTTTAATCCTTGATTCTTCTTTTCCTAAATCAGGAGGAGGGATTTTCCAAGCACCTTCTTCTTGCACGCACCCGCTGAACGCTAAAATCCAAATTACCAAAACAACTGACAAAATTCCAATTCTATTTCCCATATCTTTACCTTCTAAATCTTTAGCTCGATCCCGACAGGGCAATGGTCGGAGCCCATTACGTCTTTTAATATATATGAGTTTTTGACGGAATTCAAAAACGGGGTTGGAACAAAAAGGTAATCCACCCTCCAGCCGATGTTTCTTTTCCTGGCATTAAACCTGTACGACCACCACGTATAGTGTCCGGGTCCCGGTTCAAATTCCCTGAAAACATCGACATAACCTTTTGATAAAAAGTCATCAACCCATTTTCTTTCTTCTGGAGTAAATCCTGCATTCTTTTCATTTTGTTTTGGGTTTTTTAGGTCAATTTCTTTATGTGCAACATTAAAATCTCCTGTCAAAATTAATCGTTTGGTTTTTTCCTTTAACTTTTCGACAAATTTCAGATAAACATCGTTAAATTCTAGTTTAAATTTTAGCCTACTCAAATCTCGCTGTGAATGAGGGAAATATGTGTTAACCAACCAGAATTTTTTATATTGCAGAATCAAGAATCTCCCTTCTTCATCAAATTTTTTTACACCGATTCCTTTTTCCACTTTAATTGGCTTTTCTTTTGTAAACACAGCAACCCCCGCGTATCCCTTTTTGTGCCCAAAGTTCCAGTAAGCATAGTAACCTTTTGGTTGCGCTAATTCTTCTGTTAGCTCTGCCTCGGATACCTTTATTTCCTGCAGGCATAATATGTCTGGTTTAGCGGTATACAACCATTTCAAAAATCCTTTTTTAACACAAGCCCTTATTCCGTTAACGTTCCAGGATAGAATTTTCATTTTTTATAGTTTTTAATTAGGATATAAATTCTTTGTTTATTCATACTTCAAAACCAGACCAGAGCCTGCTTCTTGTATTGAAAAGTGTTTTCCGAGTTCAATTTTTGCTTGCAGGTCAGTGCAGTGGCACGGATGCATTGTTTTAATTTCGCATGATTGAAAATATTTGATGGTTTTATCCATTACGTCCTTTTTTTCTTTCAAAAGATGAAACCCTCCAATCACGTCTAATATTTTCGATTGCTGACAAACCTTCTTTGCGTGTTCGATTATATTGCAGATGCCGGAGTGGGAACATCCGGTAATAATAACTATCCCTTTTGTTGACTTGTATACTAAGGCACTATCGTCCATTAAATAATCCGGGAATTTCCTCCCATTTTTTATGGTCATACCAACTGGAGTTTTCGCCTCAAAATCATTTACTCTTGGAATTTCACCCAGAAAATATACGTTATCGGTAAGCTTTGCTGGATTTTTTGATAGTTCCAAATCAAAATATTTTTCTATTTCTACTTTTCTTTTTCTGGTTCCGATACTTCCAAATTCTGGGTGCTCTTTTCGGTTAAAAACATCCGGGTGGGCTACCAATTTTATGTCTTTTGTCTTATTACCCATAAAATTAATATAAGGCTCCAGACCCCATGTATGGTCAAGATGCCCGTGAGATAAAAGCAAATAATCTGCCTCTTTTAGGTCGATTCCCGCTTTTCCCGCATTTTTTATAAAAACATCTGAATAGCCGAGGTCAAAAAGAATTTTTTTATTATCCGCCTCAATCCAATAGGAGACGGCAGGCTCGGCAAGATAATATTGGTCAATTATTGTGTTGTTATCTACAAGGACTGTTAGCTTCATTTTAATTCCTTTTTACTTATCCTCTATTAATACTTATCCTCTATTAATTTTTCATCTACACTTCCATCTAGCATTACATAGGCTGGAGATACGAAACGTGCTTCTTCAAATCCCTTTTTTCTTACGCATCCTTCACCGTTATTCCAGCAATAATTTTCTACCCATTTCCTATCTATTTTTCCTGCTTCGTATGCTCTCTTAATTGCAGATGTTTCATTATACCATCTACGTATTTTTTTCATTTTATTCACCAAGCCTTAAATTTTTATAAAGGGTTTTAGCCTTATTCCAATAGTAGTGAGTGGGGGGCTTGGCTTTGCCCACTGCATAAGCATCGTGCCATCCAGGAGGAACAGGCATATCGGCGTACAATTGCCCCCTCCTGGCTTCAAGCAACCTTCTCGGTTTTCTCATAAAATCAGCGCCACACATAACACTTTTTTCTGTTTCGGATAAACGCTTTAGCCATCCTATCCCTTTGGAAGAGCGCATTAAATGATGGTCGAGAATTAAACAACCAACTTTTTGTGCTAGCCTTTTTGCATTATGCCAAGCCCTTCCAATTTGTTTAGCAGAAATAGCAGATAAATAAAGTGGAGGCCCTCCGGCTAGCACTATATCAGGTTTCCAGTATAATATCTGAGCAATCGCTTCATTATTCAGAAGCTGAATGTCAGAAGCATGAACAAATATTTTATCTGCTTCAATTTTAGTCATTATTACTGTTTCTGAATTATCATTTGCTTCTCCATGAGGGACTGGCTTGGAAAAAGTCATTGCTCCCTGTATTTCTTCTGCCACTCTTAAATCTTTATTTAAATAATGAGAAAGAGACTCTGCTCTTTCCTTTTCTAGCGGAGAAAAGCTAGATGGGTCCTTAGTCCATATTCTAACTGGTGGATTTAATCCGGTTATTTTTTCAACATTAAGCTGATAAGGATTGGCATCTACCAAAGGAACATGGTCTCCATGAAAATGGCTTATTACTATATCAGTAGCCTCCTCCCATCTGTCTACAATCCTTTTTTGTACCCTTTCGTCCACAGCTACCTGCAAAGGATGGGGAAGTAGCCCATGCCTAATATAACCCAAGGCTATTCCTGGGTCAATCAATATTTTTCTGTTTTCAGTTTCCACACAACAACTCAAACTCCTGACCCCTAAAGATTCAGTTCCTAAAATTTCTATTTTCATAATTTCCTACCAGCCTCCGGACCCGGCTTTATCGTATAGATTTCTATCATTTTGACTTCAACAACCCCCTTTGGGAATCTTCCTGGTCTCTTCGATTGCATGAATTCCTTACCTTGCGCATAAATTGGTCCTTCTGTGTGGTAAGAGGCTGTTCCTTTTATTTTGTAGGCTTCTTCTGTGTCTGGGTCCCAGAATGAAATGCAGACCCTGTTATTTTCCAGCACGTTGTGCTTGCTCATCCCCATGTAATTGTCAAGCAGCAAGATCGTCTCGTCATCGAGAATCTTCTTCCAGAATACCGGAACAACATTCGGATTTCCTTCCTTGCCCGCCGTGCCAAAGGATACTAATTTTTGGCGTTCGAATAAGTTTTTTACTTCACTTGGAATTTTCATTTTTCAATCACCTCCTTTAACCAATCAAATCCTCGCAGGTAATCAACCAGCAAATCTGGCCTTCTTGCTATCCTGGCCGGATGCGATACAGGGTAAAGGTCATAGCCGTCTCTTTTCTCTCTTTTGAGCCAGGCCGAGCAGCCAAACCAGTCAAAGGCCTGCTTACCCAAAGGCACTATGATTTTTGGTTTTACAATCTCGATTTCTTTGTCGAGGAACGGCCTGCAATTTTCAATCTCCTCTTTGGTGTTTACCCTGTTATTCGGTGTATGGCACTTGCACACGTTCGTGATATAGACCGTGCTCCTGTCTTCTCCTATATTTTCCAAAACCATATCCAGAACTGCACCAGACCCTTTGTAGAACACTTTCTGCTTTATCACGCATAACTCGCAGGGACTCTGGGCCACGAACATTATCTTGGCGTCCGGGTTTCCCTGCCCAAACAGAGCTGTATATGGCTCTTTGACATTTAGCTCTGGGCATTTTCTGCAACTATAAACCAACTTTTCAAGCTCCATCAACTCGGAATAATTTCCCATTTCTGTCTTCCTCGGATTATTATTTTTGGTGTTTCTCTGGTGTTTCTGCTGTTTCAGAGCGTGATTACCTTGCCTGCCCCACCGTCAACGTACTTCTTCGGATATAAGGACTTTATTTGCGACTTGAACTGGGTGCAATGAGTAGGGCAAACCAATTCCAAATCCTTGAGCAGGTCAAATTCCTTGAAACCATGCAGACCGCCAATCAATGCATAAACCTTACCGAATTGTGCAACTGCACGAAGGATATTTCCAACTCCAGGATGGGAACATCCTGCAATTACAACAAGCCCCTTGCATGTTTTAACTGCCATTGATTGCTCTATCCCGCCAAGCTCGCCAGTGGAAAAGACATTTTCATGAATTTTGGTTGGTTCACCTATGGTGATTACCTCCCTCTCCACAGGCCCGGCAAATGAAGGCGGAACGTAGATTTTAGCCTTTTTGTTTACCTCGAGGAAATCCGCCAGCCCTCCTGTGTGGTCAAAATGGGCATGTGAAATAAAAACCTCTTGGACAGAGCTCGGGTCTATATCAAGTTTTTTCATATTTGCCAGCAATATCTTCCCCCTTGTCCCAGTATCGAAAAGTATTTTTGGCATGTTCTCTGCTTCCAGCAGGCAGGAGAAGCCCCAGTCGGCCTCTAAGCCTTCTTTACTGACATCGTTGTCATAAACAATTGTGACTTTCATTTCATCAACCTCCCAATGATTTTTTATCTTTCTTGCATATAATTTTGCTCACCTGTCAACATTTGGCAAATTTGGATTTAAATGCCAATTAAAAATAAAATAAGGCCGACCAAAAGCCCAAATCCCACATTAAAGGCCTTTACATGGATCGTATCTCTGACAGAGTAAGAAAGCATGGGTAAGAGGCCGTGACCGTCCTGCACCAATGAAGATGTCATGAGCACGGAAAATGGAATTAAACCTTGAGCGAACAAAGTAAGGAAAATAAGATGTGGGCCGCTCTCCGGGATTATTCCAATTAATGCAGCTAAGATAACCATAAACAGGACATTTTGTGGCATTATAGCAGCCAAGTCGAAATACTGAGTTAGAAATTCAACCGCAAGCAGAGCGAAGAAAATCCACAAAAAAAGCTTTGGTATGTGCTTTTTTATAACATGCTGCCATACGTGCTCTTTGAAAAAATGCCTGCCCAGAAATCGGGTTTCTTCTTCCTTAGCATGACGTTTAATGACACAGGGTTTGGCCCTTTTTAGTTTAATCTTTTTGGCTATTTTATCAGCAAGAAAACCGCCGGCGATTCCGAATACCATGCAGGTGCCAAAAATTAAAAGGGCAGTTTCCGGTATCATGGCAAGCATAACAAAGGCTTCATCACCAGCTGTCGCAAGCATAACTGCTGCCAAAGCCCCGAAGCCAACCAGTCCATGGGCATAAAGTGAAACTATAAAGAAGGCATCAACACAGCCAGGCACAGCACCGAGCAAAGAGGAACCGATTATCTGGTTTTTTTCATTTCTTGTCAGATACTTCTTTATTTTGCCTTTGAATTTTATCTGCATCCATTCCACTATTATCATCAAGAATGTGACTATCAAAATTATTTTCAGCGTTTCAAAAAAGATTTCTTGTATCATTTTATCATTTGTACTTTGTAAACAGATGGGTAACATTTCAGTTGAACAACCCTTCTGATAACAGCTAATTGTTTTTAGGAGTTATAAAAATAACTCCTTAACAAAGAATCAAAGTATTAACCAACGACAATTTTAGCCAAATTACACCAGCATTAACAACCCCGGATTAACCAATAAAATTATCCCCAGTGCTATCATAATCACACCACCAATGAGCTTTATAATTTTCATTTGTTCTTTGGTTACTTGCTTGCCTTTGCATAAGTAACCAAAAATGGTTATCATGGCTGTGAGTGGTATTACATAAATCAGGTTATAAAAAAGTAAATAAAGATAATAGGTAAAACTTTCAGTAAAAACTTTTTCTGCCAAGATTTTTGTATAGATTATTGGCCAGCCAGCAGTGCAGGGAAGTTCGACCAGACTAGAAAATAATGCTAACACTATGGAAGCTAGTATCAAAGCCGGCATCGAGCCCTTTCTGATAATGTCTTTCATCGCTTCAATTCTTCTAACTAAAATTGATTTGTGACTTTCCTGTATCATTAAGGTTGCACCCTTTCTGAAGAAAAAGTATTCTTTGCAGTTAATTGCCCCGGCAACTAAGGCAACCAAAGCGATGGCTATCCTTACAGGATCAAGATAGCCTATATATAAAAATACGTTTAGCCATGCAGCCATGAATAAAAAGTAAATAACATAGACCACGGCGACGAACGTATAGCCAACGGCAAATATCCTCTTTCTCGAGTGGGCAACCGAAATCATTAAAACAAGCAAAAAGGTTAAAACCCACATGGTGCAAGGATTAAAGCCATCTATTATTGCTATCATAAAGGTGAATAAATATAACGGTAAAACCAGACCAAGTTCTTTAAAATAATCCGGACTGGCCTGCTTGGTTAAGAAAAAGAAAGACATCAATGCTGCTATAATTATAACAGCAACAGCAATCTTTTTCTTTTCTTCTTCCATTACAACCACTTCTTTAACCTAATCCTCTTGTAAATTAAAGTTATCACACCGATAATAATGATTACAGAAATGAGTGATATAAACATCCTGTTCCAATAAACCTTTAAACCTTCTGAATTTCCAGTTCCATTATCATCGGGTTCTGTTCCGGTGACATTGTCATCAGGCTCCCCAGACAACAATCCTTCGCCATTCCACTGAAAAATCCAATTACCAATTTTGATTGCATGTTCAAATTCTGCTTTTTGAAGAACTTTTAGCTGGGGGAATCTGATTCCAGAAAGCAGAACAGGTTCTGGCTTCATTACTTGAAAGTTGGCTCCATCCAAAACAGCAGATAAATTCTCATTAGTTAGCAATCGTTTTAATAATTTGTTGTCCCCGCCTTCACCAGATTTTATTAAAATCCTGTCTTTTGTCCATAGTTTTGCTTTGCCTGGCAAGCCGGTCAGGCCCAAATCTTCAAAGCTGACAGAACCGCCAAGCAAAGGACAGGGATTTGGGCCTTTCTCGATCATTTTCTCGATGCTTTGCAAAATTGGCGTATCTCCAGCGGCATTCCTTTCTTTGTCAAAAATTATCAAAGGAACTCCTACCCCAGATTCATATTCTTCGTTATACGCATAAAGCACGTATGAATTTTCCGGCTCCAAAACAAATTCGTACTCTATTACGACAAGATTAGGATATTTTTCCGTTAGCTCAACAAGAGCGACAGGGTCTGTGATTGCGCAATGAGGACAGCCGACATAAGTAAAGTAAACAGCGCATACATCCTTCTCGGTCAGGGCATTGGCATTTGGTAGAAGTAACACTATGAATAACATAGTAGCCAAAAGCGCAGCCAATGTCCTCATGATAATCAATATCTAATTACCTGAAACCGTATATATATTTAAGTTTCAAAAAGTGAAACCATTGTATGGAAGATGCCAAAAAAATTATTCTCGGAATGATGTCGATATCGCTTTTCGTGCTGATAGTCGGTATCAGCTCTTTCTATGTGCAGATTCAGATAGAGACCGGAAACGTGTGCGGGTGTCTGATTCCGATTCCCGTTTTCATACCCTTCCTGGCCTCGGTCGGATTGTTCATCGGAACATTGGTTTATTATTTCTTCACCCCAAGGCTTGAAGGTAAAAAAATAGACAAAAATGTAATCCTGAGAGTTTTCGATTCCGATGAAAAAGATATAATAAACTTCCTGCTGGAGAACAAAGGAAAAACCACACAGTCAAAAATAGCTAAAGGAACGAGTCTATCAAAGGTAAAGGTTTTCAGGATAATTGAGAGGTTGATCAAGAAAGGTGTGGTTCTTAAAAGTCCACTGGGAAAGACGAACCTAATAACATTGAATGAAAGCTTGCTGGATTTGTTCAAATAAATCAGTGCCCGCAACTCTCTTCCAGGTCTTCCAGCTTATCAAGGTTTTGGATGACGTCTTCAACGGTCTCGAAACGGCCAGTTTTCAGCTTTATCCCAAACTGCGCGCATAGCTGCATGGCCCTCATGCCCATTCCAGATGTGTATATGACGTCTACACCAAGACCCTCCAGAGCCGCAACAGGAGAGCATCCCTGAGTCGGCCTGACAGGGACTATTTTCAGTTCTTTTTTGCCCGAATCGTAAACGGCCAGAAACTGAATGTGGCCGAAATGCGGATGTATCCTGGATTGTTTCCCCCGATTCTCCATGATTGGCATTGCTATTTTCACGTTATCACCACCTTATTTTTATCTGTTTTTATTTTAATTCATCTTTAAATTCATCTGGCTGGATTTGAAGGGGGCCTCTCCCCGAATATTGCGGTACCTATCCTGACCATGTTGCTGCCCTCTTGTATGGCGACCTCGTACGAGTTTGTCATTCCCATGGAAAGATATTTCATGTTGACATTCGGGACATTAAGGGACTTGATTCTCTCGAACATCTCTCTCGTTTCCCCGAAATACGGTCTGACCTTTTCAGGATCTTCAAACCTGGGACCCATGGTCATCAAGCCTTCTACGCTCAAGTGCTCAAGCCCTGACATGCCTTCAATAAATTTCCTGACTTCCTCATAATCTGGGGGCAAACCATGTTTTGCGAACTCGCTACCGATGTTTATTTCAATGTAAACAGGGACTTTTCCATCTCCCCACCTATCAATATCCGGTACTCTCCTGTCTATCGCTTCGGCCAGTCCTAGGGAATCAATGGACTGCATGACATCAAAAATCCTCAGTGCCCTCTTCACCTTGTTTCTCTGCAAATGCCCAATCATGTGCCATCTGACTTTTTTTGCTTCTTCGCCAAGAGCGTTATACATGCTCTCAGCCTCCTGTACATAGTTTTCCCCTATATCTGACACACCGACATGTATGACCTCTATTATCTCGTCCGGGCTTCTGTTCTTGCATGCCGCTACAATAGCAACATGTGGCGGGATTGCTTCTCTTATTCTCCGATAATTATCTGCTATGCTCATCATACTCATCCTCTCCCTCTCATTCTGCTCCTTTTGCTTCGGCGTGCTCAAGCATGCGAACGAGCTTATTTTTAACGAACTTGTCCACGACATCTTTTGCGGTTTTACCTTCCGTCTTGTAGATATCGACCAGGTGGTCCCTAAGCGTGTGGAAGGCTATTTCTCCTATTTGCTTGGCTACAAGCGCGTCGGTGTGCTCCCTTATTATAAAATGAACCGCCGACAGTCCAGCCTTTACTGCTTTTTTACTGCCTGGGTTCTTTTTAGAATAAAACTTCTTGACATTTTTCTGGTCGATATCAACGAACAGAAAATATTCCGCCCTGCCGAAATTTTCCATCACAGCGGAATCGAGCCCCCTATCTTTTTTTACCGGAATCGCGACCCTCTGCTTCTGGCTTTTGTAGGGTTCCACATGGACCGAGAAGGAAACCACCCCACCAAGATGCTTTTTGATACTGCCCTCTATCTCGTCTGCTATTCCATGGGCCCTTTCAACATTTGCGGACTCCTTTATTTTTATCGTAACTTCACCGAAAACGAAGGGTCCCGATTTCCTCAAGCGCAGATTCTCGAATTCCTCAACATCCTTGACATCTTTTATGATATTTCTCGCCTTCTTCTCGTGCTTCCTGCTTGGGCTCACATCCATCAGAGCGAAAACAGCATCCCTGAGCGAGAAGATGCCTACCTTGAGGATCAGCAAAGAGATTATAATTGTTACAATTCCCTCGACATATGGCACATTCAGATAACTCATTGCGACGGCCGCAAACACCGCGGTCGTAGCTGCGACATCAGCCATCCTCTCCTTTGAATTTGCTATAAGCAGCTCGGAATTTATCCTTTTTCCCGTTCTCAAAAGGTATCTGGACAGACCGCCCGAAATAAGTATCGAAACAAATGCTACGGTTAGCCCGACGAACGGCATGGTGATTGCAGGTGGGATGAACAGTCTTGCATAACCCTCAAGCAACAGCCTGTACGCCGCATACAATATAAAAAATGAAACGAAAAGCGTTGCAATGGACTCTGCCTTGTAATATCCATACGGGAATCTCTCATCGGGCTTCCTCTGCGATATCTTGAAACCGAACCAGCTAGCGAGCATGCCAACAAGGTCGGAAAAGGAGTCGAGGGCGCTCGTTATCAGCGCCACTGAGCCTGACAACATCCCTGCAATGGCTTTTATGATTAACAATGATGTTGACACAAGCGCAGATACGATTGTCGCTTTTTCGCCACTTCTAAGATTCTCTATTGCTGCCATCTTCTACCTCTGCCGGCAGCGAAACCGCCGCCCATACCGCGGCCCATTCCTCTACCAGAACCCATTCCTCCTCCCATGCCGAATCCCATGGGACCGGGCGCTGATATTGGTTGCAGTTTGCCAGCCATGAATTGCTCCACGTTCTGCCTAACTGTGCCTGCAATGCCTGCATGCATTTCTATACCCAACTGCTGCAAAACCGCGAATGCCCTAGGACCGACAGCTCCTGATATGACCGCTTTGACTCCCTGATTTCCAACGGTCTGTGCGGCCATTATTCCTGCTCCGCCGGCCTGCATCATGGCCTGGTTCTGTATATCGACGTGGCCCTTTATCTCCTTGCCAACTATCTCCACTATAACAAAATAGGGACATCTGCCGAATATCGGGCTCGCCTGGCTGTTGAGACCGGGACCTGATGAACTTACAGCTACTTTCATATTAGTACCTCCCAATTTTTTCCTATCTGCATAGATTTCTCTTCATTCTTTATTATTTTTTAGTGAATCTTCTTGCTGTCTCGATTGCGTCAGTTTCCTCTGGCACCACATCGTTTCTTTTCCAGGGATATGGACCCTCTACTCGCAGTGGCCTGACCGTGACAAGTGTTCCCAGACCATCAAAATTTTCATCTATATACCTTTTTAACTTAGGTCCCCTTTCCCCAGCTGGTGCGCCTCTGATATACGATGGCAGTTTGAGGCTGTATATCCTGTCATCTAAAGAAACTACCACCAGATAGTCTGCGCTGCTAAGATGCGATGTCGTGTAAAGTTTGCCGTCTTTGTGTGAAACGATTGCGGCTTTTTCCATTTTTCACCCTAACTATTTTGCTGTTCAAATCCATTTTATTCTTCTGGTCGTTCCGCGTCTGGATAGCATTTCTTTGTCGAAAGGAACTTCCTTCTGCTTATTTTTCCTTTTTAATTTCTTCTATCCTCTTCTGTATTTCGTTAATCCCTTGCTCTATGGCATGCATTTCGTCTTTAAGTGCACTTTGCTCTTGTTGCAGCATTTGCAATTCCTGCTCTTTCGTTGGCTGAGCCCATGGATACACTGGCTGCTGAACTGGTTGGATTGGCACCGTTGGCTGCTGAACTGGCTGTACAGGCTGAACTGTTTGAACCGGCACTGCTGGTGTCTGCACCGGCCATCTACCGAATGTCGGATATCCTATTCCGGCCCTGTACCATCCAGGCAGTCCTGTTGCCCTTGCCCAGAACCTGTTTCCTCTGCCTCTTCCGAAGCCTGCTCCAAATCCTCTACCGGAGAACCCCCTGCCAAAACCTGTAGGCCAGAGATTCGCGTATCCGGGCGTTGCATAGCCTGCACAGTATCCCATTCCTCGGCCTGTCATGGCTCCCATTCCTCTTGGACCTGTTCCGTCTCCTGCTGGCATTTTCAACACCTCCTTACAATTTTATAATCATTTCGTCCTTGTCATAGATGTTCCGCATTTTGGGCATTTTTGCTGGTAGCACGGAACACCCCTGTTGTGCGATAGCTTGTGCCCGCAATTAGGGCAGACACATTGGCCGCCGGGGCCTAAACCAAATCCTCCCATCAATCCTCGACCTACCATGTAAGCACCCCCTCCTATTCTCAATGCCTTTCCGTTGACCAAAGACTCAGCAACCTTTCGCCTTGCAGATGTTAACATCCGGTGGAATGTCGGTCTTGAAACGCGCATTTTCTTTGCACATTCATCCTGCTCCAGCCCTCTCAAATCTTTTAGTTTCAAGGCCTCCAGTTCATCAACAGTGATGGAAACCTCTTTCAATTCCCGCAAGGTTATGCCTCTGGGCTTGAAATAGGTAACCCCAGGCTCGGATGAAACCACCCTTTGCTTCTTTGGTCGAACCATTCCAAAACTCCTCAAATCAGTCATCTATAATGAACATATGTTCATAATGATTTATAAAGCTTTCTCTCAATTCTAATTTCCTCCTTTTTCCGGATTGCGCTTTCCTCCCCCCCATCTCCATAATGTTCATTCCTGAGAGCCGTCAATATCCAGCCTGTCCAGAATGGCTTTGAAAATGCCAACGAACCGCTTATCGTACACGACAACTGGTTTAAGATTCACCACGGCGTCAACGAATTTCCTGTCATAGGGTATTCTGCCAAGCAATTGGATGTTATTGCTTTTGGCGAAAGCTTCAATTTTTTTGCAGAATCTCCTGTTTAAATCGAACTTGTTTATGACCAGCCCGCATGCTATCCCGAAATGCTGCACCACGCTCAAAACCCTTTTCACGTCATCTAAAGCGGAAGGAGTAGGCTCCGTGACCGCTATAACGTACTCCGATCCCTGGACAGACGCTATGACGGGGCACCCTATCCCGGCAGCAGCGTCTATAAGCATGAGAGCCGATTTTTCTTTTTTCCCTATTTCCTCGGCCTTGTTTTTTACCATGAACACAACCTTCCCCGACCCTGATTCCCCCATTTTCAGCTGGCCTGTCACTATGGCAAATCCGTGCTTGGTTTTTCCAAATCCAATTCTCGCATTCTTTACCTTTTTTAATCTTATCGCATTCTCAGGGCAAACCAGCATGCATGCCCCGCACCCCTCGCAAAACAGGCTGTCAAAAACGGGTTTTTTGATTTTTTCGTTCCAGCGGACCGCACCAAAAGCGCAAACAGCCATACATTTTCCGCAACCGGTGCACTTGTCAGCGATCAACTCCGCCTTCTCGTTGGTTGTCACATCGTGCCATGAATGGTAATCGCTATCTTCCAATCCCAGACTGAGCCCCAGATTTGGTGCGTCCACATCGCAGTCCACGGCTATTATCTTATGCTGCTTTGCGAGCAGGACTGCCAGAGACGAGGTCAGCATGGATTTTCCTACTCCTCCTTTGCCTGAAACTATTGTGATTTTTCTCATAATTCCGGCCTCCTCAAAAGGGTATCTCCCATATTCAAAGGATTTGCGCCCGGCTTTTCCAGATCATATATGGATACTGCGTTTAGTCCTAAATCAAGGAAAACCTGCTTTATTTCTTCCAGTTCATGTCTTGGGAGGGGTTTGAGCCTGCAAGGCCTGAGAGGTGTGTCTATTTGTACCTCATCGGGTCTTATGGTTACGGCAAGTTCCGCAAGAGCCCTTGCACAGTTCTTGTTCTCATTAATGAACATCATCTGCATGGAGAGTTTTCCGCTGTACTCCTGCCTGAAACGCCTCAGCGAATTGATGATTTCTCCCAACCTTATCCCGTCAGCGGGCCTGTTAATTTTCTTGAAAGTTTCAAAGTCCGGGGCGTCAAGCTTGGCAACCACATTATCAAGCAGGCAGAGGTCACGCCTGACGCTGTCGTCCGGCATCAACGATGAATTGGTCAGTATCGCTATTGGCACAGTGCTAACATCCCTGGCCACCTTTATAATCTCCCCGAGATTTCTTGCAAGCGTCGGCTCTCCGGTCCCTGACAACGTGATGATGTCGGGAGATGCGCTCTCCAAGGCCTCCTCCAAATCTTTTTCAACATCACGTGTCGGAACAAAAACCTTTCTGGAGACAGTATAATTTGTCGGACCCAAGATATACAACTGGCAATAAACGCAGTCGAAAGTGCATACCCTGTTCCCGGTCGTAGAGCATACCGGATCTATCCCCAGCGAGACTCCCAACCTTCTCGAAGGAACAGGCCCGTAAACCGTCTTCATTTTAGATCACCTTCAACCCCTTCTCTAGTCCATTCTCAAGCCACACAGCGAGTTTTTCTATGTGGCTGTCCTTTACAGGGACGCCCCTGGAGTAACTTTCAAGCACTGATTTGCTGTATGGAATTTTCTCTATGATCTCGGTTTTGTATCTCTTTGCCACTTTTTCAATTAGTTCCGGATTTCCGATATCCGACCTGTTGAGAATAATCTTTCCCGGTATTTTCAGAACGTGCAGCAGTTGCAAAATCAGTTGCAGATCGTGGGCGCCCAGCGGCGTCGGTTCTGTGACAGCAAGGGCGAGCTCGTTGCCCATCAACGCGGATATGACATCGCAGTGCGTTCCCGCAGACGTGTCGGTTATTATGAAATCGTAGTTCTCTCCTCCTTTTTCCGCAACAGCCCTCGCATCGCTTACGACAAATTCAGAAACCGGTTGTCCAGGCAACAGCTCGCCCATTACCATGTCAATTCCTAAATTACTGCCTTTATAGACGGTGCCTATCTCCTTGCTCGACTTTTTTATAGCATGTTGCGGGCAGGCTATTATGCACGCCCCGCATCCATTGCACTGGTCCGGAACGAATATGGGATGCTGATTTTTGATTTGAACCACGGCATTGGCCCTGCATACCTCAGAGCATCTGCCACACTTTACGCATTTTTTCAGATCCCATTCCGGTATCATCTGTTCGACTGTTTTCAGTTTTTTCCTCTTCACCGAAAGGATAGTATGGTCATTCGGGCAGTCAACATCCGCGTCGAAAAGCAGAACTTTGTTTCTTTTTGCGAGTTCCACAGCCAAGGCAGTCGCTACCGTTGATTTCCCTGTTCCCCCCTTGCCCCCCGTCACGACTACCCTTTTCGCCATAATAATGAACATATGTTCATAATCATTTATAAAATTATCTGCAAAAATGTAGAAATGCAGAAATCAAATGGGCTCAGGAGGCTCAGGGATTTGCGGTATGATGCTCATCCTTCTCTCATCCCTTCTCAATTGAAGGGATAAAAAGTTTATTTCTTAAGTTTTTAGTATGCTGAAGAGGGACTATATATACAAAGCAAGGGTCATCGACTTTGGAAGGGAGAGAAAGGATGACGGCACATTCGACCCAAAGGTGGAGCTTTTCGGGCAATGGGGATACATAAAGCATTCCAATGACAAGAGAACTAGAAAAACAAGCAACCTCATCAGGAGGTGTTTGAAAGCAGGAGACTTCGCAACCGTGAAGTATCTTGGGAAAAAAGAAGGGGATGCGCTTTCTTTCATTGCTGATGCCCAGTTTAAAAAACTTTCTGTTAGAATATAATTATGCCGCTATATCTGGACCCCGTGAAAAGGACGCCATAATCGACATTCTGAGTGAGATGGCCGAGCAATACATCAATATCGACAAAGAACATCTGGTAGAACTTGTTGCGTTAGAGGCTACACGTTACGGTATACAGCCTGGAATTTCAGTCCCCTTTGCCAGGTCGCTGATCAAAAAAATGTGAGTTCTGCTCTCTGATATACCCGAGAGTGTGAAAGGGTCAGAAAATAATTCACAAGTACCTATCCACCGCTGTTTTTTAATCTCCATTTCAATTTTAAACTATATCTTTTGGCGGTTAACATGAGATTCGCTCACATTTCTGACACGCACCTCGGTTTCAGGCAGTACGGGCTGCATGAGAGGGAGCTCGATGTTTATCATGCTTTCGAGGAAGCCGTCAGGAAGATCATTCAGCTCAGGCCCGACTTTGTTGTGCACTCAGGCGATTTGTTCGACTTCCACCGGCCCCAGCCAAGGGCGATGTGGATTGCCCAGAGGTGTCTCTCCAAGCTCAAGGAAAAGGGCATCCCGGTTTATGCCGTGACAGGTAACCATGACACGCTGATGAGAAGGGGGGCCATGCCGCCACACGTCCTGTTCAGCGGACTTGGCCTGCGCCTTATCACGGAGGAAGAGCCTAGCTACGTGCATCATGGGGTGTTTATAGCGGGCTGCCCCTACACAAGCAAGTACTACGCCGGGCGGCTCAGGGAAACGATGGCTATACTTGCGAAGCATGCTGACAAATACAGGAAGTCCGTGCTCGTCCTGCACCAGGGGATAGACAAGTTCTTGCCCCACGATTATGAACTTAAGATGGAGGAGGTCCCTAAAAACTTCGACTACTACGCCATGGGCCACACACACTTTCGCGTAATCCAGCCTTGCGGCAAGGGGAAGCTGGCATATCCAGGCTCAACCGAACTCTGGAGTTTGAACGAGTACGATGATTACAAGCTAAATGGGAAAGGCTTCTATCTCGTAGACCTTGACGGAGACGAGCCATCGGTCCAGCCCGTAAACATAGAGCTTAGCAGGGAGATAGTAAAGGAAAGGATCGACGCCGCGCACCTTGAGGGACATCTCAGCAAGTTGAAAGAGAAATTCGCGGCTATGAGCACCAAGCCCCTTGTCTATCTCGAGGTAGACAGCGAGGGGTATGACCGCAAGGTGCTGCATGAAAATCTTACGTCACGGTTATCGGACCTTGCGCTCAGCCTGAGGGTGTCTTACGTAACTGGGATGAAAAAGGCCCCTGCCCAGATTCTGGCCAAGTCCTTCGACATACCCGCCATGATCTCAGAAGCCGTTCAGGACGAGAAGAAGGCCAGGCTGGCCACCCTGCTGTTCAATTCCCTCTCTATCGGGGAAGAGGAGCAGGCCTTGAAGATTGCTGCCAATTTCTATGGTGATATTAGATGAGAAAAAAATTATTCGGTGACGGTGGATGATAACAAGCTTTTTAGAAAAAAGATTGAGCAAAAAGATTGAAAGGTGGATAAATGACAGGTGAGTGTTTATGATAATAAACAGCGTCCGGCTCAGGAACTTTAAATCACATTCAGACACAATGATAGACTTCGGGACAGGGATAAACGTAATCCTAGGCGAGAATGGTGCCGGGAAAACCAGCGTCCTCGAAGCGATATCCTTTGCGCTCTTCAAGGAGTACGGCGGGAATCTGGAGAATCTGGTCAGGAGAGGCCATACGGAGATGAGCGTGGAACTTGTCTTCACGAGCCATGGCAGGAAATACAAGGTTGTCCGGACAAGGAAAAAGAGTTCCACCGATTCGAACCTTTTTTTGATCGAAGACGGGGAATCTACCCCCCTGCAGTCTGGAGACAGCGAGGTTGACAGGGAGATATCCCGGATACTTGGCATTGACCGCTACCTGTTCATCAACGCCGTATATGTCAGGCAGGGAGAGATAGCCAGATTGCTCATTGCAAGGCCTGCCGAGAAGAAACAGCTGATTGGCAGGCTGCTGGGCATAGACGTGCTCGAAAGGGTCTGGAACAGGATGAGGATAATCATAGACTCCTACAGGGACAGGAAAACCCGGCTCGAAGTCAAGATAATGGACGAGGGAAAGGTCAAGCAGCAGCTCGAGGAACTGGGAAAGGAGCTGAAAGAGGTGCTTGACAGGATGCGCAAAACCAGCCGGCATATAAGCGATATTTCCAAGTCGCTGCAAAAAGCCGAACAAGAAGAGAAAAAGTTGGGCGAGGTGGAAAAGAAATATGCCGGGTTGTCGGGAGCCATAGACTCGGCAAAAGCAACGCTGGACCGGGAGCTTGACCGGCTTGATTCCGTTAAGAAACAGGGTGCCGAAATACGCGAGGCGGGGCGTGAGATAAGTTCGATAAAGAAAAAACTGGTTCCCGGCTGGAAGTCACATCTCGGGAAAAAGATTTCGACGAGGCGGGAAAGAGTCAGCGCGATAAACGAGAAAATAGGCACGAACAGGGGCCGGGTGGCGGAAATGAGGAATCTGGAGAGAAAGCTGGAAAAGGCTGGAAACAAATGCCCTCTTTGCGGCTCGGAACTCACGGACCAGCACAGGCTGCAATTGCTCAAGGAGCGCGAACTGAAGATTGCCGAGACGGAAAAGGAAATGGCCGGATTGCTGCGCGAGAGGGAGAAGGACACAAAAGAGCTTGGCTCGCTGGAGAGCCGTTTCGAGGATTTCGTCGAGCTTGAGCGCAGGCACAGCGAGCTCAAAGGCGTAGCGAGCCGGCATGACGACGTTCTTAAGGTTATGAAAGAAGGTGAAAATCTTGTAAAAGAATTAAAGGAAGAGGTACTGTCCCTTGACAAAAGAATAGATGATTTAGGGGGGGAGAGGAAAGCCCATGAAAGGGTTAGGGAAAGGGTCCAGCAGCTGAGGTCGGAACTCAGTGCGCTGAGGGAGGCAAGCGGCAGGCAGCAGGGACATTTGCAGGAACTCAAGAATGCCAAGAAAAGGCTTGATGAGGAGGCCAAGGAGATACATGCCAAGAAGCTAGAGCATAAAAAGCTGGTCAGGTTCGTTTCGCTGCTTGCTGAGGTTCGCGGGCTGTTCGACAAGTCCGGGCTGCAGAGAGAGCTTAGGATAAGGTCGGGGCCTCTCATCGAAGAGCACATGCGCGAGTTCTTCAGGGAATTCAACTTCGACTATTCCGACCTATCCATCGACGAGAACTACGACGTCACCCTGTACGGTCATGCGGGCGAGAGCACGACGGAGATGATGAGCGGCGGGGAGAAGATAGCGGCCGCCCTGGCCATGCGGCTGGGGATAGCCAGGACCCTCGTCGGCGGCTCGGCCGAGTCGATGCTGCTGGACGAGCCAACGGTATATCTGGACGACCAGCGCCGGCAGGACCTGATAGAGGTTATCAAGAAGCTGAGCGTCATGCCCCAGCTGATAGTCGTGACGCACGACACCGCCATGGAGGAGGCTGCAGACAAGATTAATGTAATAAGAAAAGAAAGGGGGGTTTCTTTCGCGGAAGAGGGATGAAATGTAATGTAACCGTTTTACTCTGCTTTCTTCAAGGAAAAAACTCTCACATCCTGACTATCTGGACATGGGGCACGTCACCCATCCACAGGATCTGTTCCTCGTCCACAAGCTTGTTTTTTGCCAGCAATTCCACTATCCGTTTTCCAACAACATTGACCATGTCCGCTTCCCTGGCCTTTTCCAGAATTTCCTGACCGCCTGCCCGGTGGTTGCCGTAAAATGAACTCGATACGGCAAAATCGATACCCCTGTATTTTATCGTTTTACCGAGCAGTTCAACGTCGCAAACGGCCAGGATTGACTTGCCGCTTGCATTATGCATCTTGCAAGTGAATTCTTCATTTTCACTGCTCATGAGAATCACTGCGGTCTGCGATTACTCCGGGCTTACTTTTTCTACCCTTTTCTCAGCTTCCGGCGGCCTTTTAAGCAGATATATGATCAAGCAGGAGAGAAGATACGCTATCAGAATGGTGAATGCTATGCTGACCAGGACCGCATCGGCTCCGGTAAGGGCGCCGAAGTACTTGTTTGAAACTCCCACTATCTCAACGGACTGCAGCGAATACGCAGGGGATCTCAGGTTCCATTCATAGGTAGGATTAAGAACCACCGGGGCTGTCAAGGTGGGCACGACGGGCAGGTAGAAAAGCAGCAATGAAATTATCAGGAACAGGATAAGCTTGTACTTGGTGGGCCTGAGCCAGCCAAATGTCATAATTGTAATTGGCTGGAGAATGTTTAAATAAACCGCTTTTTACTTGACAGGCATGTAGTCGGGATTTCATCGGGAAATGCTAATCAACATTATGCCTGCAACTATGATGATCGAAGCGACAATCCTGGTTTTCCCATACCCTTCTTTCAATTCATAGATTCCAACAAAAACGCTGAACAGGATGCTCATTTGCCTCAAGGCGAAAACATAGCTCAACTTGCCTAGGGAAAGGGCAAAAACGACCAAGGAGTAAGCAAACAAATCTGATAATCCTATCCTCAGTATTGATTTTTTGAATTTTTTGAATTGCGGGATAATGCCCTTTGTCCTGAACCGCAGAAGCGGTGTGTAGAATATTGCTGAGAAAACGTATGTGAGATAAACGAAGATGAACGGGTTTATCTCGACTACTCCCAGTTTGCTGAACAAGCCATAGAATGCGCTGATCATCGCTGTTATCAGTGCAAAGATGGAGGCTTTTTGTTTCAATGATATTATCGGTTTTGAAATGCTCTTAAATCCGAAATTCTTCAGATGGATTAGGTAAGCACCAAGAAGTATGAGGATTATCCCAGTCAATGCAATAAAACTCACTGTCTCTGTCAGATAGAAAAGACCTATCAACAACGTGAAAAAGGGGGTTGTTTTGGCCAAGGGGTAGACTTGCGAAAGATCTCCATATGCATAAGATTTGCTCAGGAAGAACACATAGACTGCGATGAAGAGCCCGCATAGAGCAGACAAAAATACACCATGAGATGTTACCGTATAGGAGCTGACAAAAAATAAAAATACCAGCGAGTATAAAATCACGCTCATAATCCCTGACAGCCAGTGTAATAAGACAGGGTCAGCTCCTTTGTTTATCGATTTTTTAAGGACGTAATTCCAATATGTATGGATAATCGATGATATCAATATCAAAAAAACAGCAAGGGTATTCATTTTAATTAGTCCATTGCTTCATGTTAATATACATTTATACATTTCCACACGTCTTCCACCCGTCGGGCCTTTCCTTCGATTTCTCCTAACATAAAGGACTAAAACCACCGACTTTTCCTTTAACCAGCCTCTTGGATGTGGATTTTTAGGAAGATTTATAAAACTATATTGTCGCTTGGTGCCGTTTCTTCATTTTCCATTTACTCATTTCCAGTCCCGCATAATAGCTGTCTTCTCCATTCTGAACGATTTTGAATCCCCTTTTCCTAAATATATGAAGCATAATAAAGTTGTTCCTAAGAACATTGGCAAACACCTTTTTTATGCCCCTTTCTTTTGCTATATCCAATATGTAATCTGTTAATTTATTTCCAAGGGCTAAATGATGCCACGGATCTGCGACCACAATTGCAAACTCTGCGGTATTATTATAAGGGTCTGCAATAAGCCTCACAACACCAGCCATTTTCTTCTTTCCCCTTTCCTTTATCTCGGCGATTATTGCAATTTCCCTGTCATAATCAATCTGGGTATATCTTATCAGCAACTCGTGTGTGATATCTTTAATGAGCCCGAAAAACCTGAATTTCTGCGTCTGTTTCGAAAATTTGGTGAACATTTCACCCTCCATCGGTTCGTCCTCTGGTTTTATAGGCCTGAGGGTGGCTACTTTCCCATTCTTCATCTTAAATCTTGTTATGTATTGCTTGGGATATGGCGATATGACCATATGTGAGTATGGCTTTACCTTCTTCCCGGCAATCTCTTCGTCCAGAATGACCTTGGCGTCCAGAACAATACCTCCCTTCTCATCGACAGAAAAGGGATTGATGTCTATTTCTTTTATTTCGGGAAAATCCGCTACAAGATATGCGAATTTATACAAGAGAAATTGTATAGATTTTATGTCCACACATTTCATGCCCCTGTACCCTTTGAGCAGGTTGTAAATCTTAGTTTCTTCTATCAGTCTCATTGCAAGAGACATGTTCAATGGCGGAAGCCCGACATTCATATCTTTGAAAACCTCAACAGCAACACCCCCCATACCGAAGACTATCGCAGGGCCGAAAATGGGGTCTTTCTTACATCCTATGATCAGCTCATATTTTTTTGAATTCATCTCCTCGATGAACACGCCCCCAATGTCAGCCTTAGGCTTGCGCTTCTTTACCGATGACATTATATCTTTGAATGCTTTCCTGGCTTCTTCCTTTGATTTTATGTTTATTCTGACACCACCAACCTCGGTTTTATGCATTATATCATGCGAGGAAATTTTCATTGCAACAGGAAATCCGATATTTGATGCAATGTCTTCTGCCTGGTTTGCCGTTTCCGCAATTCCATTTTTTGCAACAGGGATGCTATAGTTAGAAAGTAGCTGCTTGGCCTCTGACTCACTCAATACGTACCTTCCTTCTTTTGCGATTCTTCGGATAATTTCTTTGTTTTCTCTAGTTTTTGGCGAAAAAGCATGAGGGATGTTTGCAGGGGTTTCATAGAGTAACTCCAGATTACTTGAGTATTTATACATGTTCAAGAAGCTTCTAACCGCATTTTCAGGTATTTTATAAACTGGAATGTCTCCTCTTTCAAGTATACTTCTGCCTTCATTTACTTCATCGCCGCCCATCCATGAAGCCAAGACAATCTTTTTGCTATTTTTTGCCAGCATGAGAATCTCATTTGCGACAGCAGAGGAATCTGTCATCGATTGTGGGGTGAGGACTACAAGAACTCCGTCTATATTACAGTCTTCTAATACAATACCTACAGCATTCCTATACCTTTCAGGGCTCGCATCTCCCAATAAATCAACGGGGTTTGATCTGCTCCAAGAGCCTGGCAAGGAATTGTCGAGCTTTTTTATGCTTTTTTCAGATAATTTTGCCAACTCCCCCCCGTTTTCAGTAAGGTAATCCGTTGCGATAACTCCAGGGCCTCCAGCATTTGTTACTATTGCAAGCCTGTTCCCTGATGGTCTGTTCTGTTTGGCGAGCGTTTCAGCGCAGTCAAACAATTCCCCGATTGTGTTAACCCTAATTAATCCGGCTCTTTTGAATGCAGCATCGAAAACGGCATCATTGCCCGTAAGACTCCCTGTATGAGACATTACAGCTTTGGAACCATCGGAAGTTTTTCCAGCCTTTAATACTACTATTGGTTTAGTTCTTGCAAAAGCCCTCGCAGCACTTAGGAACCTGCGGGCGTCATTAAGGGATTCCATATAAATCAGAATGCTTGATGTTTCTGGATCGTTACCGAAGTAATCTATCAGGTCATGAAATCCTATATCCACCATTGACCCGACAGAGACGAAACAACTGAAGCCAACATTTTGCTGTACTGCCCAATCAATAACGGCTGCACCGAGGGCACCGCTTTGGGATATAAATGCAATTCTGCCTGGTTGTGGCCTTTTTTTTGAAAAGCTTGCATTGAGGTTGGCAGAAAGCCTTATGAAGCCCAAGCAATTTGGCCCAAGGATTCTCATGCCGTACTTTATCCCACTCTTTTTTATTTCATTAAACATAACCTGCCCCCTTTCCCCAGCTTCTTTGAAACCGGAAGAGAGGATTACGACACCACTGACTCCTGCACTACCGCATTCCTCGACTATTTTAGGCACAGTATTCGCAGGTGTTGCGATAATCGCAAGATCTATTTTGTCTGGTATTTTTCCTACAGAGGGGAAACACTTGACACCCTGAACGCTGCTTCTCTTTGGATTTACTGGATACACTATCCCTTTGAAATCGCTACCGATTAGGTTGTTCAGAGCACCATAGCCAACGCTACTTTTTTTGTTAGTGGCTCCGATGACTGCTATAGTTTCTGGTTTGAAGAGAATATCAAGATTATCTGCTTTCATTTTTCACCTCTCAGGCACCACCTTTACGCCGATGCCTTCCAGGTGCTCCTTGAATATATGCAACGCCCTCTGAATCGATTCCACGTCCCTGGCGCCAGCGCAGACTATTCTCCCTGATGTAAACAGCAAGAAGGCTACCCTCGGCTCTTTGATCCTGTAGACAAGCCCAGGGAATGATTCGGGTTCGAACTCGGAATTTTCTAATGAAACTGCTATTTTCTCCAAATTCAGATTGCCCTCGATTTTAGAGCAGGCCACTATGTTTTCCACCTTCGTGTCAAATTTATCCGGTATCGCTATCCCGGCTTCTCCTATTCTATTCACTATCTTATGCATTGCTATATCAAGCTCTTCAAGAGACTTTGTGCCTGTGCAGACGATTTTACCTTGCGGAAAAATCAGTGCGGCTGCCTTCGGGTCCTTCATCCTGTAGATCAGGCCCGGGAACTTTTCAGGATGCCACTCGGTATTTTCCACCTTTTCAAGAAGTGTGTCCAATAGAACAGTCTTGTCAAGAGCTGTAAAGGCAACGATATTCTGAACTTTGAGGTTGAACTCGTTCTTCATGTGCATATTTGACCATGAATCACCATAAAGATATCGTTTCTTAGCTTGCATTGCCCCGAATCTTATTGCAACATTAAATTGCAAGTGTTAATTGAACGAAAAACCGACACCCCTAACTTACTTCTAACATTGGGATTATCCGGAGTTCTGCATGTCATAACATCAGCGTTTTTTCATTTCACCCCAGTGTCGCAAGGAAGCCCACATGCTTTAGCTGCGGGTAGTTTACTAACCACTCTCAAATCCCCTGGCCTGCATGGCAAGCGCCATGTGCTCCGATCTGTCCAGGGTCTTGGCGAACAGGGGAACAAGAACCGGGAAGTATGTCCTGAATATGTTGGGAGACCTGAAGTTCAGCCCCCTGGATTTTTGCGCATTCAATATCTTTTCTGTTAGCTCGGTCACCTGCGGTATGAGCGCCAGGGTCAGGACCAGGACCTGGGATATAGAGCGGGGCATGAAGTCGAATGCCTTACCCAGCCCGCTGACGCTGGTTGTCTGCACGAAAAGAAAAACCAGTGTCATGAGAACGAAAAGTCTTAACGCGTACAGCACCCCGAATTGAAAGCCTGCTATGCTACCAGAAAGGCCGGAAAAGGTGAAGGTGTTAAGCAGGATGACTATTATGAAAATAAAGAAAAGCGGCTTTATCCATTTGACAAAATTTTCCTGAGCGCCAAAAACGAAAATAAGAATTAATACAGAGACAGCCAAAATGCATATGAATATGAAGTTCGTAAAAAACAACATCGTGCTGCTGAGCAGAATCAGTGACAGAAGCTTAATCTTCGGGTTCATTTTTTATACACCTCTGGTACCTTGACACCCAATTTTTCCAGCAATTTTTTATCAGAAAAGACCTGTTCGGCAGGGCCGTATTTTGCTATTCTCCCGTTTTCAAGCAGGACTACCTTGTTCGCGTAGGCATCAAGCAAGTCCGTGTTGTGCTCTATGACTATCACCGTCTTGCCTTCTTTGTTCAGCCGTTCCAGTATCCGGTAAATGTTCATGGTGCTCCTGTAATCAAGCTGGGAGGTTGGCTCGTCCAGGACTATGATGTCCGGCTCCATGGCAAGCACGGATGCTATGCACAGCTTTTGTTTCTGTCCCTGGGAAATCTTGTGGGGCTCCGTTTCCTCATAGCCTTCCAGGCCAACCATCTTGATCGATTCCCTTACCCTTTTTTCTATGTTTTCCATTTTGAGGTTAAGCAGACCGAATGATATCTCCTCCCGGACGGACAGGCTGAACAACTGCCAGTCAGGGTCCTGAAATACAAGACCAACCCTTTTCGCAAGTTCCGGTATTTTGCTTTTCCTCGTGTCAAGGCCCGCTACTCTCACCGAACCTGAAAAGCGCCCCCTTATCGAATTTGGTATCAGGCCGTTGAAACAATAAGCAAGCGTTGTCTTACCGGAACCCGTGGAACCAGTTATGCCTACAAAATCAGCCTTTTCGATATCAAGTGAGATGTTCCTCAGGACGGTCTTTCCCGGGTAGCTGAAATTGAGATTTTTTATCTCTATTGCCATGTCGCGAACCTGTCCAGTTTAAACCTGAAAACCAGCAGCCACGCCACCAAAACTTCCAGCACACCCTGGATCGCGTTCATCCCGAACATAATCCACCAAGGGATGTGATTCATCGCCTCTGCCGTGGTCCAGCCCGTCCATATCGGAATGGCGAAGTGGTAATTCACTGGGATGACTATCGCGCCCCTCAACAGAACGGCTGCCACTATCGCCAAAACTAAAAGAGACGGCTTCCTGAAGTCTTTCAATTTCAATCTCGATATCTTTTGCATCACCAGCGGGACAAGGAACATGGGCATCGTTGCTAACCATTTCATCATCGCGCCGAGCCACGTGCTGGGCGCTATAAAAGTTATTATCAATGCGCCGACTATGGAAACCACGAAAGCGGATCTCCCTCCGTACAAAAAGTAAGCAATCATCCATGATATGGCAACAAGGTCTATCCACATCCCCCACGGGGACAACCAGCCTACATGCACAACCTGCAACGCAGCTGAAATCGCCGCCAAGGCAGCACATGCCGTGATTTCGTGGCTTTCCATCCCTAAAATTGTTTTGCTGTTATTTAAAATTTTGGTTTTCAAGCACATATCTAATCAACCTTTACCTCCACTTTAACCACATCCCCGTCCGATAGCTTTAATTTTTGCCTGAGATTGTGGGGCGAAACGATCTCGAGCACCTCGAAGCCGTAATGGCTGCGCTCAGGGATGAGCACGGCGCCTTTGATTCCCGCTATCTTGCACGGAAAGCATCTCACTGACCCGAATATCCTGTCGCCTTTTCTGAATCCGGGTATCTCCACTCCACGCATGGCGCACAGCTTCTCCTTGTGCTGGGTATCATCCATTGTGTTTAGCCTCATGTTTAGCGTTCCAGGATAGGGTTTAAATCCCAGCCTCGATTTTATCTTTTCGGCGTACTCCCTGATCCCCAGATAATATTTTGCGTCCAGCATGCCTGATGTCACTTTCCCACGCATGACCATTTTTCCGCTGGATTCTATTATCTCGTTCAGCTCGTTCCTCATCTCAAGCAACATTCTCCTGCCAATTGGGGTTATCTGGACCAGGTATCCTCTTATTCCATGTTTCCTGGATATTATTCCGTCATGTTCCAGCGTAATCAGCCATCTGCTTACGCTCTGCTGGGATACGCCCAGCTCGCTGCCCATGTGCGGGGTGGTGACAGTGATGTACCTGTTAATTGCGCCCCTCTTCCCAAGGTAGAGCAAAAGGCCCAGTGTTTCCATACTTTATACACAGTTTATATTAACACGCACTTAAATTTAAGTAAGATACCCATAATTTGGTATAAATTCCGACAGAATTCCGATAGAGCGGGATGTCCGTGAAACTTATATTTATTTATCTTTTTCTTTCGTTAATTAATTATGACCGTGTACTCGCATTCCAAGATATCCTGCTTTGAGAATTGCCCATTCAAGTACAAGCTGAAATACATCGAGAAGGTCAGGCCCGAAATCGAGCAGACAATCGAGGCCTTCATGGGTTCCCTGGTACACCACGTCATGGAGAAGCTGTACAGGGACTTGCGCTTTCACAAGCTGAACACCCTCGAGCAGCTGCTGGCTTTCTACAATGAGCAATGGGAGAAGAACTGGAACCCTGCTATCTTGCTGGTGAGAAGGGAGTACGGTCCGGAAAACTACAGGCTAATGGGTGAAAGCTACATCCAGAACTACTACAAAAAGCACCATCCCTTCGACACTACAAAAACCGTGGGGCTTGAACAGAGGATTCTGCTCGACCTGGACAATGACGGCAGATACATGCTGCAGGGATACATGGACAGGCTTGCATGCACCGATGGCGGTGCATACGAGATACACGATTACAAGACCAATTCCACCCTGCCCCTGAAAGAATATCTTGCCGAGGACAGGCAGCTTGCACTGTACGCCCTGGCGGTAACGAGGAGCTATCCCAATGCCGGAAAAATAAAGCTCGTCTGGCATTTTCTTTCCTTCAACCAGGACATAACATTGCAAAAAACAGAGCAGCAGCTTGAAAGGCTGAGACTTGAGACGATCGAGAATATCCGGCGAATAGAGTCGGCATCCGAGTTCCCGACACATGTCTCAAAATTGTGCGACTGGTGCGAGTTCAGGCCTATGTGCCCCGAATGGGGCCATGTAGCGAAGACGGAAGTCATGACCATCAACAGATTTTTGAGCGAGCCAGGGGTGAAGCTGGTGAACAGATATGCCGAATTGACGGAAAAGAAGAAGGCGGTGGAAGACGAGATGGAAAATGTAAAGGAAGCGTTGTTCAAATTCGCCAAGGAAAACAATGTGAGCATGGTGGCGGGCTCGGGATACAATGCCAAGATATGGAGGGCAGAGAAGCTGCGATTCCCGGGCAAGAATGACGCCAGCAGGCAGGAACTGGAAGACTTCATTAACAAGGCCGGCCTGTGGCGTGATGTCTCAAGCCTTGATACTTTTGTTTTATCCAAAAAGATGGAAAACCCGCCATGGCCAGCCGACTTGGTCAAGGCTGTGGAGAGATTCGGAAAGAGGGAAATGATCGAGCGGGTATACCTGAGGAAAAAGGACTAGGTGGGGAATAGCCTTGTCCCACCTGGGGCAGGTAATCCACTTTCTGGGCGCAAGCTTATAAGGGGATTCGGGCAATTCTAGCAATGAGACAATGCAGCGTCTGCAAAAGGAGCGGGGAGCACCTTGGCATATCCATAAAAACCGTCTGGTGCGAGCATGCCAAGGCATATATCTGCAAGGACTGCTGCATTAAGAACGGCGGCTGCAAGTGCCATTATTGGTCCGCGTGCTGGTTCAGCATTGCCTGATTAAAAATTATGTGCAATTGGGCAATTGATTGCTTATCGGACCGAAATATTTTTTCGAATTCTCTGCATACTTAAAAATAGACTTGACTCAAAATTCCGGCTCTTGCCTGCCCTAGCGGGCAAAGTCTACCTGTGCACGAGCACGTGCTCCGGGCAAAGGAGAAGCCAGTCCTGCTCGACGCCCACCAAGTCCCCGTTCTGCGCCAGGATTGTTCTCTTGAGCCTTTCAACGGCCCTCTTGAGTTCACTGAGGTCCTTCTCCTTCAGCGTCTTTATCTTGAGCATCACTATGCTCCCTTCCCGCAAGAAGCGAAGAACCTTTTCGGTGTCTCCGAATTCAGCTAGGTTCTCTATTCTTATTCCTATTTTTCCCTGGCTGGGGATAGGACCGGAACCTACAGCACCTCCAACACCGACCTCTATGTATTCCTCTTTTTCGCTAACCGGTTGGCTTCCGGATCTAAGACTCTTCCTCAATCTTTTCAGTACCATAATTACCTCCTTATAATCGCTGATTTAAAAATTTTTAAATATGACCTACTTCAGCGCCTCAAGTTTTGACACCGCGTCCCACAGCACGGTCCGGGTATAAACACTCAGATTGGGATCCGTCGAGACCTCATCCAGTATCGATACCGCCTCGGCTATCTTGACATTGTTCGCTTTGGGATTTTGCAATATATTAAACGCTTCCTCTACGCTGCTCTTGACGTTTTTCGGAACTCCTCTGTCGTTTATTATAGCATCAAGCAGGGAGATTACCTCGTCCGTTTCCCCCCCCATTTCAATCACCTGCTTTGGAAAGCTTTTCTCGCAGCTCGTCCAGCTTCTCTTTCAGCTTGCCTTCGCTTTTTTCCAGTGTTTTCATCCTGAGCGTTATCAACTCTCTCTTGGATTCAAGGTCACGCTTCGCTTCCGCCCTTTTGACCTTAACGAGGACAGGTCCTATTATCTTGTAGACATCCTCTTTGCTCGGGCGCGACAACTCTTCCAATGCCTTTCCCATCTCAATCATTTGCAGATTCAGGGCCTCTTTCTGCGTAGCCACCACCTGCAACTGCTGCTGGTAGGCCTGTGCCTGCATTATCAGCTGCTGAACCTGTTCTGAAACCATCTTTATCACACCGAATAAACCTTCTTGACCACCCTGGGCCTCTCCTTTTCCAAGATCCTGTAACCGCAGGACGGGCATATTATCTTCTTCGCTGTCGTGATATCAACTTTCACAGTCTTTCCACAGCAAACGCATTTGTACATGCCATCACCGGTAAATATGATTAATAAACTAGCTGGGCTTATAAGCTTTGCCAGCGAATCTGCGCCCGCAACTGCTACAGTACCAGATGCCTGCCGATTCCCTTTTGATCGTCTTTTTCAGGCAGCCAGGACAGGGCCACTTGGCCGCTTTGAGAGACTCCACCTTGGCAAAGTTGACGCCGATCTTTTTTCCGTACCTGGCGCCAAATCTTCCCGCGGCTCCGACTTTTTTGGTTTTCATATCGCTTACCCTATCCGCTAAAAAAATTATAAATTGATGGCAGGGGAGAGTTATGATATCAATTTTCTGATTTCCTTGCCTTTCAGCACGGCCAAATCCAGTGCGCTGCCTATATCCGCGATTGAGAGAGTTTCGCTGCCCCCCTTCTGCATCGCAACCACGTTGCCATCGTCCCTTGTTGTTATCGTCAGCCTTGCGCTCGCTGCGTCCTCCTCTTCCCTGTTGGCGTCGAGCAGCAGATAATCGCCTATCTTAGAGAACGTGCATGCAACAGGCTTGTATTTAACCGGCACTTTTTTCTTGCTCTTCTCCGTATGTATGACAGCACCGTCCTCATACTTGGGGAACACGGCCCGGTTCAGAGCTGTCGCTGCCGCTAGGGCAGCCGCATCTATCAGGTTGCCAAAATTGTCCAGTATGTTTATGTCCACGAACAGCATCCACACCTTTTCTCCCGGCTCTATGCACAGCTTGGACATATCCAATGTGGACGACTCCCGGATCCCCCGGTCCACCACCCTTGCCAGCTCAATGCTGTTCTCTCTCGGCGGTCCCGGTTCGAAATCAGGGCTCGAAATGGGTGAGAACTCCGCACCAGTCATCAACACCCCCTCGTCGGGCTTGTCGGAAAAAGGCGCACCAATGTCCAGCTTTACGCCGGCTATCACTTGCGTCTTCCCTAGCTGGACCAGAGCCGAGCCTTCCGCCTTCTCTATGGGCTTGGGGTCTATCACTATCTCCCTGATCTGGTCAAGGCGCCGGCCGTCCATTCTCAGGTTCTTTGATACCAGTTTCGATATGAAATTTTCCTGCAAGATCATTTCATCCACCTTTTCATTAAAGCTTCTTGCTGGAGCTTGTGTATCTCCTCGCATGCCTTGGTCGCGAGCTTTACCAACTCTTTTACGTCTTTTTTGGGCAGGCTGCCGTCGAACTGCAACAACGATATCTTGCCATCTCTCGGCAGGTAGGCAACGGGCAGGTCGCAATCGCTCTCGTCTTCTTCCTTGCCCGCCAGGTCCACCACGTATTTCCCGTTTATCTTCCCGACCGCTACCGCCGCAACCAGCCCCCTCATGGGAACGCCGGCGTCCGCAAGCGCAACGCTCGCGGCGTTTATGCCGGCCGTCCTTGTGCCGGAATCCGCCTGAATAATGTCTATGTAAACGTCTATTGCCGCCTTCGGATAGTCCTCAAGGAATATTGCTGGCTCGAGCGCATTCCGGACCACCATGCTTATCTCCTTGCTCCTTCTCGACGGTCCCGGCCTTGCCCTCTCATCCGTAGAGAATGGGGCCATCAAGTATCTGCATTTCAGGCAAGCCCTGCCGAATTCCTGCAACCTCCTTGGAAACATTTCCCTTGGACCGAAGACCCCGGCAACCGCAATCGTTCTGCCCATCCTGACCATGGCAGAACCGGTGGCGTTTTGCAGGACACCTGCCGTTATCTCCAATGGCCTCAAATCTTCCGGCTTTCTGCCGTCATTTCTTTTCATCTATAACACCTCTAGCAAGTATTTTTTCAACCTCGTTGGTAAGCCCCCCCATGTGAGACTTCTCTTCGATCAGCCTGATTATCTGGATTGCAAACGATTCTTTTTCCCCTTCTAACCACATCAGCCCGTTCTGACCTACCACTATCCTGCATCCGGTCTTCGTTTTTATCATGTCTATCATGGAACCGCTCTTTCCTATGATCCTGGGAACCTTGGCTGGGTTGACAGAAACCAACCGGCCGCCGCTGAACTTCCTGCATATCCTGTCGTACATGGAAATATGCACGGACATGCTTGAGTTGACCATCTTTATCTTGCCGTATATTATGTCACCGACGTCATAAATCCTTGATATGTCCGTCTTGCTGGAGTCTATGAAGCCCCTGACCCCTGACAATGGGAGATATGCCTGGTATGGGCATCTGATGTCGATTACCCAGCCGTTGCTTTGAACGTCGGTAACCTCGCCTATCACCATATCATCCCTGCTCGGCATGTACACGCCGTTGAGCGGTATTACGGACAACACCCTGCCCTCAACGATAACCAGCCCGAGCTTTTTTGCGTATATGCTGTCTCCATCCCTGAAGCAGTTCCTGCCGGGCAAGAACTCCATGCTCTCCACTATCTTATCGCCTGGCGTTACGAAGTCCCTTTCATGTTTAAGCAATTTCTCCATTTTTAGCACCAATCCTTATATCAGATGCAAAAGTATTTATAACAATCCTTATATCTTGTGTTCCTTAAGTATTTTAACTTCTACCGAGCCTCCGGTGAGCTTGTTCAGGCTGTCGTAGATTTCCGACTGCATCCCGGCTGGTATCTCGAGCAGCGCTATCCACGCGTCGCTCTTCCACTCCTCGTTCTTTACCGGAGCTATTTTCCGGACCTCGGAACTCGCCTTACCCGCGTGCTCGATCGGGACCCGGATGGCAATTTCGACGGACTCTAGGGATATGGGAATTATGGACTGTATCTTGGACAGCACATCATTCACCTGCTCCTTTGCCGACCTGAACGGATCAACGTTGACATGAACCTGCTCCATGGCGTTCAGTATCCTGTTTGGCGGGTGAGGGGTCTTGGTTTTTGGGTCCATGCCCTGCCTGGATATGATGTTCGCTATCTGCCTCTTTTTCTCCAGCACGAAATGCCTTCTCTGCTCGGTCGTGAGCTGCAGCTCGCCGTGCTTTATTATGCCCTTCGCGATTGTGAATATGTCGATGGTGTGGAAAACCCTTTGCAGATTTTCAGCAGGTACCCTCTCACCTTTCTTCGCGTCGCTGTATATCTCCTGCGCAGCCAGAACGTTCTCGATGCTGACATCCTCACCTTTTCTGAATCTCAGCGCAAGATCCGGATCGACCAGTATTTCAAAGGCAAGCCCGTCCCTTGATAGCCTTGCCAGAGTAGCTTGTTCCACAGAAACCATGATGTACACCTGTTACTTTAAAGAAATCTTTTAAGCGTAACTCTTGATATCTTCGGGTCCCAGTCTCTTGCATCTGTCAGCCTTGACTATGGCTATTTCGAGGTTTTCGACGCTGGCTTCCCGCTCACCTGCCCGCAACGCTTTGATGATGAGCTTTACCCCTGAGGAGACGTCCATGTTGTCCTTGTAGTCCCTCTCCAAGACCTTCCTGGCCTTTTCAGCACCCCTGCCAATCGCCTGGGCATTCCACTCTATCATGGTGCCTGAGGGGTCTGTCTCGTACAGCGCAGAGTGCTTATTGACCCCGCCGATCAACAGGCCAACACCGTACGGTCTCACGCCCGCATACTGGGTGACCATGTGCTTCCTGTCGCATATGTATCTGGTCAGGGATGTCACGGATATTGGTTCGCCGTAGGTTATCCTGTTTATCTGCGCCCTGACCCTGCTAAACTCTACCAGGTCCCTCGCGTCGCTCAAAAGTCCGGAACTAACAAGGCCTATATGGGAATCTATTTCATATATTTTCTTATAGGATTCTGCTACGCCAAGAGGGGCGGTTATTTTGGTCGCGCCCAGTACAATGGCATCCTTTAGTCTTATGCCGATGGACGTGCTCCCCCTCTTTACAGCCTCCCTGGCATACTCCACCTGCAAAAGCCTTCCGTCAGGTGAAAAGACCACGATGGTCCTGTCGTATGCCATATAGTTAGCGCCCGAAGGTATCGGTTGCATAAAGCCTCCTTATTTGATAATGATATATAATCTTGATATATAACTGTCCAACTCCTAGCAATGAAATAATATTCTTTTAGTATTATAAAAAGTTTAGGTTTATATACTTTCCAACAATTTTCTCTGGCTCATGGATACCCAAAACGGCCTAGATTCTTCGGTTTTTCCCTACGAACCCTTTCCAGTACCTTTTTTATTTCTTTTAACGTTATCTTAATGTATGGAAGCTGGCAAAAAGGACAGGATTGTTGTTCTTTGCGTAGACAGGGACGATGATCTGGGCGAAAAGGCTGAAGTGGATGGACCCGTCATTGGCAGGGAAAAGGTTATCGATGCTGCCACAAAGCTGGGCATGAAAGACCCCGGTGATACTGATTTCAACAGCATGTTCGAGGCAGTCAGGGTTTACGAAGAACTAAAGAAACAATACGATTCTGAGGTCTCCGTGCTGTCCGGCGACAGGGATGTCGGCATAAAATCCGATAAGAAAATAGCAGAGCAGCTGGACACGGTGCTCAAGCACTTCCGGGCAAATTTCGCGGTGTTGGTTACCGACGGGAGCGAGGACGAGCAGATCATCCCAATCATACAGTCAGTGATTCCAATACTTTCCGTGAAAAGGGTTGTGGTGAAGCAGTCCGAGCAGCTCGAGTCGACCTACTACAAGGTGAAGGATTTCATCAAGGAGTCACTGGAAAATCCTAAGATGTCCAGGCTGGTTTTTGGCCTGCCCGCCATAGCCTTTTTGCTTATTGCGATTTTTGGCGCTGAAGGGTGGAGGGCCATAATGGGCGTGCTGGGCGCTTATCTGGTTATCAAGGGCTTCAGGCTCGAGGCTTATTTCACAGGAGCCGCAGACGAGCTCAGCGATGCGTTCACAAGAAAAAGGTTCGCTTTTTTCACGTACATTCTTGGCATAGTCTTTGCCACGCTTGCCGCGTACTGGGGATATACACTAATGGCCGACTGGCTGGTGATGGGTTTTTTCGAGACCGTTGCCGCCTTCTTGTCGGCCTCGGCGTATTACTTCTGGCTGGCTGGCACAGTGGCGTGGATAGGGAAGGGCGTTAGCAGCAGGAGCAGATCCGCCAGAAGGATAGTTTCGATACCAATGTTCGGGTTCGCCGTAACCATGGTAATCCACAGCGGAGCGAATCTGATATTGCAGCCGGAGTCTCCAGTATACAACTTCATCGTATCGATTGTGGTGGGTTTCGTGCTGCTTTTCGCGGCAGTTTACATAGAGAAGAAGTAAAGCTGAATCCCGTTCCATTGGAAAAATAAAAAGTGGGGTCGATGGGAGTTCCATACAGCCTTTATTTTTGCTCAAGCCTTCTTGCTATTTTTTCTAAAAGCTTATTTTGAACCCACGTGAGCGGGTTTCTTCTCTATCATCTGGGCATCAAAAAACCCGTCTATGCTCCAGACTCTGAGGACTGGAGCCCGCCAGGATAGCCAAACTACCTCACGACTTTGTGCAAGTCAAACTTGACCCACATCGTGCGACCCCACGATATCTTTTAGTTTTTTTCTTTTTTCTTTTATTCTAAAGTTGATATGCTTTAAAAAGATTTTAAAGCTTTTTGTTTTTACACCAAAACACAAGCCCCTCGAAGACGTCCATTTTGTTCAATAAATTAGTGAATACCCTTGATTTCCCTGTACTTTACCCTCTTCTTGTATTTCTTCCTGTACTTCTTTTTAGCCTTGCTCTCAAAATACTCCAACTTTTCTTCCCCATCCCCCATGATCATTTCTTCTAGATGCAGACTTATAAAAAATTAAAATTGAGCCATTTCGGAGAAAATGCCGAATCTTAGATGGCAAACGTATATTTTAAGAACCTTGGCCAAAAATAGATAATGAAAGGTAGCTTGACAACGACAATAGGGTTTATCGTGGTAGTTGCGGTGTTCTTCATACTACTTTTAGTATTGCTTTGCTACTTCGACAAAGAAATGATATTTTGCGATATTTTCGAACCCTTTGTGGCATTCATCGAATATCTAATTAGCAGCCAGGCTTTTTGAAATTGAAAAAGGCAAAGCCCCTTGGAGGGGTTGCACGATTTCTTTGGGGAGTCGCGCATTTTCTCATTCAAAAGGATTTCTGGCCGATTCTGGAATTTTAGATAAAAATGTGTCATGCCGTCGAGGCAATTTAACTTCAAGGCAATTTAAAATAGTAAACGTGTGAACTATATTGAATGGGATCAAAAAGCAGATTGAATTTGATTGATATGGAAGGGGAAGTTTTCAACATAAAAGACGAACCCATGCCCCATGGAGCTTGGTGGTGGTGGTTTTGGCTGTTCTTCTTCAACAATCCAAGGAATCCTGCTCAACCACGGCAGCTGATGATACTCTGGTCCACAAAAAATGAGAAGGTGATTGATTGCAACAATCTGAAAATCAAATCAAGTGATTCTAATGACAGGGGTAAACTTCATGGTGCTGTTGCTTCATGGTACTTTGATGGGGAAAAGATGCACCACAACTTCTTGCTTGAGCGTTGTTACATAAACGTGACAGATAAAGAACTCTCGGCAGACTCTGCCATACCCACCTCATTTGCGGTGAGTAAAAACAAGAACATTATAAGAATTGGTAACGATTTCGAATTCATTGCAGAAGCAGGAAACAAACACAAGTTTGTGATGCCTAATTGCCATTCAAATACTTACTTTGGAAATAAGGGCTATTCCATAATAAGATTGAACCATCTCAATTTGACTGGAAAAATCAAGAACAGACAAATTCATGGAAGTGCTTACTTCCAAAGGGTTTTTGTGAACGCGCCATCACCAAACTGGTACTGGGGTATATTCCATTTTGAGAAAGGTGGCATTCTGACTTACTTCAATCCACATCTGCTCGGGAAGTCTATCAAGAAGGACGTATCGTTTTTTGATGGCAGGAGAATGCACAAATTCACCGACATAAACGTAAAGAAGGTGGGGAAAGATCTGCCCACTTTTACAGTATCGAGCGAGAATGATGATGAAAAAATGAAATTCACTGTGAATCCATATTCCCATTCTTCATGGACATTCAGAAAAAGGGCTCTTGGTTTCATTCCAAACAAGTTGGTTTACAACGAGTATCCTGCGGTTATCTCCGATTTTGGACTTGAAAACAAGAAAACGGGGGGGAAGATCATTCTGGAGAATCTTGGCAAATCGGTGGGTAATGCGGAACACACGACTGGGTTTCTCTTTTGAACAGCAAGTTTGTCTTTGAACATTCACTGAAAAAATTAGTTCCACCGTCGGACATTATTATGCGAAAAAGCTGAGTGAATATCTCGAAGTGATAATCATACTTTTTGGGGAGAGCCTTTAGAGGGAAAAACCCCGACATTTTTGTCTTGGAAGAAGAGAAATATATAAGAAAGGAGGATAATATCATGTAAGGAAGAAAGTATTGGTTCTAAGAGATGTGCAACCCCTCCAAGGGGCTTTATTTTTCTTTAACAAAACCGATATCAATTGACATTATAAATAGTGAAGAAGCCTCGGGAGGGATTTTCCTAAGCTCTTTGCATTCTTGTGCGGAAGCGTACTTTTCCTCAAGGCTTTTGCACGTTTCCGCTTTCAGGGGAAACAAGGGAACTTGTTCCTGCCGCTTGCTGGGGCAAAAAGCTTATCTTGAACCCTCGACCTACCGGTATCCTGCGTTCATCGCCCTC
>Ga0315543_1000220_pt1 | contig 72134 bp, 82 predicted proteins | sample SalMarSW160210MG_2_FD_203098 | JGI IMG/M metagenome (GOLD analysis project Ga0315543, IMG submission 203098) | Salt marsh sediment microbial communities from the Plum Island Ecosystem LTER, Massachusetts, United States - Salt Marsh Sediment SW1601-210 ... | reverse complement strand
TAAAGAGGAGTTCATCAAAAAATACCTTCCCAAGTATCGGAAGTAGAAGCAGGTGCCGGGGAAATGCCGGAATTAATTAAAGTTAGACCTACAAAAATCGAGCTGGTAAAACTAAAACGCAGGCTTTACTTGTCCCAAAGAGTACAAAAGATAGTAAAGGACAGGCTTTCCATACTAACCATGGAGTTCCTACAGACAGCAAGAGACACAGTGGAAGCTAAAAGAAAACTACTTGATGAATTATCCAAACTTTACAAGGCGCTATCAGTTGCCGCTGGGTATCATGGGTATATAGCGCTGGAAAAGGAACTAATAGCCACTGAGGTTGATTTAAAAGTCACCGCTGGCTCAAGAAACATTGCAGGTGTGCGAATTCCGTCTTTTGAGCTCATGGGCAATGTAAAGCCAATGAAAGGGTATAATCTGGTTGATACCTCCTCGTGGTTGGATCGTGCCGCACAGCTATCTGAAGAATCTCTTGGAGCTATTGTAGAATTAGCTGAGCTTCAGAGGAATTTTGAATTACTGGCAATGGAAATAAATAGGACAAAAAGGATAACCAATGCCCTGGAATATATAGTAATCCCAGGACTACAGGTGACGATAAAGTACTTAAATATGAAGTTTGAGGAAAGAGATAGAGAGGAGAAAGCACGGCTGAAACGTGTGAAAGTCCTGGTTGCTCGAGAATAAACAAATGCCTAAGCCATTACAAGATGAAGCAAACCAATCTCCCTATGAAAAGATGCTTCAGGATTGCTTAAGAGGCGAGCTCAGGTTAGTGAATACTGGGTTACCACAGAGTCAAAAACGGCAGAGCAAGGAAAATAAACTCTTTTATTTATTAAACGAGAAATATCCCCATGTGGTATGTAACGATGGCAGCACCCACTTCTTTAAAAAGAGTGAACTTGAGTATCTGGCAAGCATGATAGATACTGATGAGCAAAAAGCATTGCCATTGCCCATGCTTATAGAGCTAGGAGCCAATCAAGCTGAAGCAGCCATAATATGCGAAGGGAAAGTAGAGGAGAAAGTCATATCAAAAGCGCTTAACATGCCGGTTACATGCGAGGAAAGAAGGATTAGGATATATAAACCACAACTAGCCCTGCTACGGAGGAAGTTCAAAACAACAACCGTATATGTATTCTCTCCCAAAATCGTTGCCTAAACTGCCCGACCACTATATAATTTTCTTATTCCTGTGCCGCCAGATTATTAAAGTATGCCTTCTAGGCCAGAAGCTATTGACAAACATTGGCACTTAAGAGATAATCACTTTATTAAATGGTTAAAATCAGATTACGCCGTATGGGGAGGAAAAACAGACCATTCTACCGAGTGGTAGTAGCCGATAGTCGCTCTCCTCGGGATGGTAAATTTATTGATATTATCGGCCATTACAATCCTTTGACCGACCCCGCAACTGTCAGCATCGATGGAGAAAAAGCTTTAAAGTGGCTTAGCTATGGAGCGCAGCCTACAGATACGGTGCGCAGCTTGCTCGGCAAACTAGGCATTATGGATAAAGTTAAGCCGACCTCAGGCCAAAAACTAACTGCTAAGGAGGCGAAATGAAAGACCTGCTTGAATACATTATTAAAGCCATTGTGGCAGAACCTGACGCGGTAAAGATCACCGAAGAAAATAGTGATGAAGGCTTGCTATTTAAATTAGAGGTCGCTGACGATGACAAGGGAAGGGTTATTGGCAGGCAGGGTCGCGTAGCTCAAGCACTACGAACGCTACTTCGAGTAAAAGCAGCTAAAGAGGATACCAGAGTCAGGCTGGAAATAGTGTAATTAGGATTGATAACAGCCAATTCCCCGGGTTTGTCAATCCCAAATTATGCACACAGCCTTGGTCACATTTTTCGAGGAGGCTGGTAATTCCTTGCGAAAGGGATTTTTAATCCCTGAGAGCAGCTTCTGCCTTTATCAAACGTAATCTTTAAGTCCCAGCGAGGTTGTGATGCCGTTTTTTGGCCCTTGGCCCTGGTGGTAGGACCTCTTTCCTTTTAAATTTTTGCTCCGGGGTTCATATCACAACAAACTTTTGACAATTTTTTCAATACAATCTAAAATAAGGCGCAAAACCGAGCGGCATTGTCATAATATTTTCAAACTCAAAGGAGGTATATATGGATCTTGCGCTTACAGACGAACAAAAAGTTCGCAAACAGGAGTTTAATGACGTATGCAAAGAACTGGAAAAAAAGAAACCGCCAAGCTATCTGGGATTTGAGACCATCTATGAATATGACGAGTGTTGGGAATACAACCTATATTGCGCCAAAGAATTTGCTAAGAGGGGATGGCTTGCGCTTGGCTGGCCACCCGAATATGGCGGCAAAGGCGACATGATGGACCGCGTCCTCTTTGCTGAAGCCAGAGGATACTATGACATTCCCGGAGTAGATATTTTCGGAGTGCAAATGCTTGCCCCAACCTTGTTGCAGGCCGCCAGCGAAGAAATAAGGAGAGAATTCCTGCCACCTATTGCCCGGGGAGAGGTTATGTGGTGTGAGCTGTGGAGCGAGCCCAATGCCGGCTCAGACCTAGCCTCTCTAAGCGCAACAGCAATAAAAAAGGGCGACGAGTACATTATAAATGGTCAGAAAACCTGGAACACAGGCGCTCACAAAGGTGATTGGGGCTTTGGCGTATTCAAGACAGACCCGGCTGCTCGAAAACATCACAACATGACCTTCATTCTACACGATATGAAGAAGCCAGGGATCACGGTGAGGCCAATTCCATACCTGGATGGCCATGCTCCTTATTGCGAGGTTTATTTTGACGATGTTCATGTGCCAGCCAAAAATATTGTCGGTCAGGAACACGAAGGCTGGGCTGTTGTAAATCTTCTGGCTGGTTTCGAGAGATCTGGTATAGACATAATCATGACCATGATCCGGGGGCTAGAAGATCTGGTGAAATTCTGCAATGAAACCAAACGACATGGGCAGCCACTGGCCAGGGACCCGCTCATCCGTAATCGACTGGCCCAGGTAGCCTGCGAATTAGAGGCAGCCCGCGCCCTGGCATACCGTGTCGCTGATTTACAGAACAGAAACGAAATGTCCCTGATGGATGCCTCAGCAGGTAAAATTTTCTTCAGTGAACTGGGCGAGCGTTTTGCTTTTCTGGCTACGGACATTTTGGGCCCCTATGGCCAGGTCAAGACTTCTCGATGGGCTCCTTTAGATGGGTTATGGGAGAGGATGTTCCACGACCATTTCGTAACCAGCGTATCCATGGGAACAAATGAGATACAAAGGAATATCATCGCCTGGTACGGCCTCGGCTTACCCAGGATAAGATAAACCAAGCTTCGATAAGGAGGAATCATGGATCTTAGATTTACTGAAACACAAGAAATATTGAAGAAAATGGCGCGAGATTTTCTTACTACAGAGTGCCCGAAGACTCTGGTAAGAAAACTCGAACAAAGTGAGGAAGGGTACTCCCCCGAACTCTGGAAGAAGATGGCTGAGCTGGGCTGGATGGGCTTAATCATACCTGAAGAATACGGGGGTATGGGTTATACCTTCCAGGACCTTATTGTCCTCTTAGAGGAGATAGGCAGAAATGTGCTTCCTGGACCATTCATAGCTACTATAGCTAGCACCTTCCCCATACTTGAGGTGGGAACTGAAGAGCAAAAGAAGGAATTGCTTCCCAGGATAGCTCAAGGTGAACTAATTCTTACCACGGCTCTCCTCGAAGATGAAGGCGTCTTCGATGCTTCTGGAATCACCGTTAAGGCAACACCAAAGGGAGACGACTTCGTAATAAATGGTACAAAGCTCTTCGTGGAAATGGCCCATGTTGCCAACCACATCATCTGTGTCACAAGGACAAAAGATGGCACTGCGCCCGAGAAGGGAATCACCCTCTTTATTGTCGACTCCACGACTCCTGGAATAAGTTGCGAGGTAATACCTACCACCGCCGCAGATAAGCTATGCGAAGTGCGTTTTAATAACGTCACTGTGCCCAGGAAAAATATACTTGGCAAGATAGACGAGGGATGGCCCATCGTGGAAATGATGTTGCGCAAAGGTGCCATCGCAAAGTGTGCCGAATCCCTAGGTGCTATAGAGACTTGCGTAGAAATGACCGTGGCTTATTCCAAAGAAAGGGTTCAATATGACAGGCCTATAGGCGCTTTCCAGGCACTTCAACATATAATAGCTGACATGTGGACAGCGATGGAAACCAGCCGTTATCTGATTTATGAGACAGCCTGGATGGAGTCGGAGGGACTTCCCTGCGCCAAAGAAGCCTCCATGGCCAAGGCATACGTCAACAAGGCCTACAAGGATGTTAGCAAGTGGGCAGTGAGGCTACACGGGGCAATCGCTACCAGTGCTGACCACGACATACCCTTTTATTACCGTAGAAGCTTGGCCGCAGATATTGCTTTTGGCGGCACTGACTTCCACAGGGAGATAGTGGCCCAGAAAATTGGACTGGTCTGAAATCACGTCTTACAATAAGTAGATTATTAGCCCTCGTCTTTGGGGAACTGGGTTTTGCTAGTCCGTGTTTGACATTTGTCTGGCGACTCAAGAAATTTGAGGGTCGGATACTCCATCCGACAAAATGGGCGCTTGGCGGTGGTGACAGAGTCTATGAGTTGCGATACTGGGCCTTGTACCTGTACAAATTGGATAAAGCCTTGATTGAGGCACCAAGCGCGGGATATACAGGGAATTGCTCGCTCTCAAAAGCCTTTTTAGCCAGCAAGTGATACCTTCTATCCACTTCATCGTCCGAATATGCATCGAGTGAAACACAAATCATTATGGTCTTGCCCATTTCATCTCGAGCATACCTACACCCCTGAACCATAATCTTAACAAGTTCCTTCAGGAAGTTTTCAGTTGCTTCTCCCAACACATGCCGCAGGTAACGCACTTCGTCAAAGTGCAACACTATTGAATGAATATTCTTATCATGAGACAAGGTCTTGATAGCATCTGCAAGTGTTCCTGTTGTTCCGGACATGTTATAAAATATTGGCCAAGCATCCAGGGGATTATTTATGCTTGTTCCCGCTAGTGGAACCATTTTGCGTAACTCAGCTATCGTTTCCTTCGTGAATTGAGGGACTTCCAGTCCTGCTTTTACACATAAATCAGTTTCAAGCACGCTAAAACCACCGGAGTTGGTAATAATAGCGGTCCCTTTCCCCGAAGGGAGTGGCACACAAGACAATGCCAAAGTGGCATCCAGTAGTTCGTCGAAGTCCTCCACTTGGATTACCCCGGCCTGTCTGAAAAGTGAACTCCAGATTTCCGGCGAACCGGCTAATGAGCCTGTGTGAGAAGATGCTGCCCGGCGGCCGTGCTCGGTTACTCCTCCTTTGAGTGCCAGTACCGGCTTTAGTTTTGCAGCTTCGGTCATCACTGCTTTGAGACGCTTACCGTTTTTTGTCCCTTCCATATATAAAGCTATAACCTCGGTTTCGGAGTCATGCGCCAGGTATTCCAAGAAGTCGGGACAGTCGAGGTCTATGGCATTCCCGTAGCTAATAACCTTACTGAACTTTATATTTCTTAGCTTCCCGATGGACAAGAATTGCTCGGCAAAGGTGCCGCTCTGTGAAATCACCCCAACCGAACCTTCCTCGGTTAAAACATCCGGAATAAAAGCTAAACCAGACTTAGGGCAACATATTCCCATGCAGTTAGGACCAATTAAGCTAACTTTACCTCTGGCTATCTTCTGCACTTCGTCCTCTAAAACTTTCCTATCTTCTGCTCCAGTTTCACTGAAACCGGCTGTAAATATATGGACCGCTTTTACGCCTTTTTCTATACATTCGACCAATACTCTCGGGACGAGTAATGCTGGCACTGCTATGACAACATAGTCAATCCCGTCTTCTATATCTAAGATGCTGGCGTAGCATCTTTTACCATGGAGTTCTTTATACTTGGGATTAACCAAGAACAGATTGTCTCTGAGTTTTGTGCCCATTAAAGCCTGCGAGAAGCCATCGCTGTCGGAAGCTCCTATTACAGCTACCGTTCTTGGGTTGAAAATATACTCGAATTTTCCTAGTTTCTCTGCTTTCAATACAAGCCTCCTAATTACGATGTGAATTGAGAAATTTTTAGACTGGGTTACGATTAAGTTGTAGCAGAAGCATTATGCAAGGCTTTGGTTTTTCCAAAATCTAAATGCAATTTACCACATTTTTATTAGCCTATCAAATGCACTTTTTGGAAAAGCTGCCGAGTAGCTCACTCAGAGGAAATCTTCAACCTCAAAGTAGCATTTACAACCCATAAACTCTTTGCTATACTTCCGTCAGAGGCAGCCTTGCATCTTCACGCACATAACATCACGCAGCATGGCAATCTCAAAAAAGTTGATATTAAGAGTTATCAGTCGCAGACCATTATAGCCATGCAGCTTCTTTACCGTGAACTTGTCTCACCATCCACCTGAGCTAACGAAGTATTACTGAATAAGGAGTATGAAGAATACGCATCAGCATGACCTGGAATTCCTCTTCCACCCTAATTCGATCGCCCTTGTTGGCATCACAACTGCCACGACTTGGCACTGGACGCTCACTTTCCTAGAGGGCCTTATCGAAATTGAATTCGACCGCCCCCTCTATCTCGTTAATCCCAAGGGAGGGGAGATCAAAGGTCATAAGGTTTACACCAGTCTCAAAGATGTCCCTGGCAACATCGACTACGTAATCGGCCTGGTTAACGCCCAGATTGCTCCCAAGCTTGTGGAAGGATGTGCCGAAAAAGGGGTACGGGCAATTCATTTCTGTACAGCGGGCTTTAGTGAGACCGGTGAGGAACAGAGAATAAAGCTGGAATCTGAACTGGTGGAAGTCGCCCGCAGGAAGGGGATCAGGATTATCGGCCCTAACTGTATGGGCATTTACTGCCCCCAATCACGCCTATCCTTCAGTCCGGCTTTCCCCAAAGAAAGTGGCCCGGTGGGAGTCATTAGTCAAAGCGGTGGCAATTCCATCTATTTGGTCAGGCAAGCAGCGTTGCGAGGCGTTCGCTTCAGCAAGGTCATAAGCTACGGCAATGCATGTGACATCAATGAGACCGATTTGCTCGAATATCTTGCTAATGATGTAGATACCAAAATAATAGCCCTTTACATCGAGGGAATCAAGGATGGGAAACGATTCCGCAGGGCTCTGGAAGAAGCAACGAAGGAAAAGACAGTGATATTGCTCAAGGGTGGGGCTACCGAGGGAGGCGCTCGAGCAGCCGCCGGCCATACCGCGGCACTCGCTGGAAGCCGGACCACCTGGGATGCGCTCTGCAAGCAGCTGGGAATCATTAGTGTCAGTAGCATCGAAGAAATGATCGATGTATTAGTCACGTTTTTGTTCTTGCCGCTTCCCAGAGGCAGGAATGTGTTGTTATTCGGTGCTGGAGGTGGAGCCAGTGTCCTAATCGCTGACGAGTTTGAAAGCAGAGGGCTACGAGTCCCTCCACTACCCCCGGAGATCATTACTCAGATACGGGAGTTTACTCCCATCGCAGGCAATATCTTACGAAATCCCGTGGATTATTCACAAGCCATAATGAACCTTGAGGGCGTAATCAAAACCTTCGGTATATTATCAAGGTGGGAGGGGGCTGACTTCCTAGTCTCCTTTGTCAGGACAGGTCAATTCACAGCGTCTCTGATTTCAGAAAACCACCTAGACTTGTTAATGAGTAGGTTTTCCATAAAGCAGGGGCATTTTCCCAAACCAGTGGCAATGGTGCTTGAACCAAGTATTCTGCCCAAAGAGGCTGAGGCCATTCTGGTTGCTATTCATGGTTGTATTTCGTCCGGCTTGCCTGTGTACTACTCCTTTGCTGCCGCCGCCAATGCCATCAATTTAGTACTGAACCACACCGAGAAACAATCCAAAAGAGTTTTAGACGAAGACTCGGGTAGCTGCTCTTGATTACGGCTGCCGGGCTGGCGAGGGCATAATACCAAAAAGAAAGGTAACAGCAATGGATAGAAACCTTGTTATACTTGCCAAAATCCCAACGCCTCAAAATAAAGGCTTTGAACTTTAAGTTAGATATCTGGATTTGTTTAGGATTTAGTGTTTAGAGTTTGGGACTCAAGATGGGTACATCTCGGAATTATCAAACACAAGGCATCATCTTAAAACAAACTAAGCTGGGCGAGTTCGACAAGATTGTCACTATTTATACTCCAGAATTTGGCAAGTTAAGTGCAGTAGCTAAGGGAGCTTGTCGTCCCAAGAGCAAATTGGGTGGCAATGTAGAACCATTGACGCATAGCTTGATGTTGCTAGCTAAAGGGCGCAATCTCGATATTGTTACCCAAAGTCAAACGATAAATGGTTTCCTAGCTTTGAAAAGTGATCTATGGCGCATGGCTTGTGGCCTTTACATCTTAGAGCTTATTGATTCATTTACTGTTGAGGGCGGTGAGAATCATCCTTTGTTTGATTTATTGCTGGATATCTTAAATCAGTTGAGCGAGCCGGATAGTAATGAGACTGTATTGCGTTATTTTGAGCTACATCTTCTTCACTACCTCGGCTACCGTCCCCAGTTGCACCGATGTGTTAGCTGTGATTCGCCCCTCAAGCCCATAGTCAATTTTTTCAGCCCCAGCAAGGGTGGACTTTTGTGTCCTCATTGCAATTCTGAAGAGAATCACCATTACGAGCAAATTGAAGCAATTTCATTAAAACCCTCCCTTCCCCTTTCGGTGGGAGCTTTGAAGGTTCTTCGCTTATGGCAAAGCTGTGATTATGCCACTGCAAGGCGGGTCAGAGTAAAACCGGAATTATCCTCGGAGTTAGAACGGGTACTGCACGAGTATATAAGATATATTTTGCAGCGAGAACTTAAATCCTTGACCTGGCTAAAAGAGTTAAAAAGGGGAATTGCCGCCACGTAAACTCAGCACTTGACAAGCATATTAGGGGGATGTAAAATCGCTGGATGCTTAACAGTGGTGGGATAGCGAAGTAATATGAATGGAGAGTGTTTGGTATTCTAAATCAACCTTCAAGTTTATTTGCTCCCTGATCCGCAACTCCCTTTTTCAGCATTAGTTCGCTGATTCATCGAAGGGATGGCAAACTTAACTCACTATTGAAAAAAACAATGTATATCGTAATAGCAGGCTTAAGTGATATAGGGAAGAATTTGGCAGAGCTCCTTGTTAAAGAAGGGAATGAAGTACTGGTTATAGACCGGGACCCTGTGAAATGCGCTGCAATAGCAGAGGGTTCTGACGTGATGGTAATCACAGGAGATGCTGGCCAAAAGTCCACCCTCGAAGAGGCGAGAGTCAAGAATGCCCATGCCTTTGTGGCCGCAGCTGGCGATGACTCGGAGAATTTAATGCTTTGCATGGTAGCCAAGGAAATTGGAGTAAAAACGGTGATTTCTCTTGTAGATGAAGCAGAGCATGCGGAAACCTTCAAGCAGGCTGGGATTAATTTACAAGTTAACCCGGACATAGTAGCAGCCAAGCACATCCATCGCCTGATTTCACAGCCTTATGTGAAAGATTTTATCTCTTTCGAAGGGGCAGAGATCTTCGAAATAGAGATTGAGGAGGGCATGAAATGTGTCGGGCAAAGTGTTTCTAGGCTAGCAATCCCAAACGGTGTAAAGGTCCTCGTGGTACAAAGAGGGGGAAAATATCTGGGTGAGGATAAGGAGATACAGCCTAAAGATTGGCTGACTCTCATTGTGAATCGGGAATCTACCAAAAAGGGGACCGAATTAATGAATAGATGGTTCGCCAAAGGGTAAGATTAACCCTACACATCATTGGCTCATTCCTAAAATACTTCGCCTTAGCCTATATCGTTCCCCTGGTAACCGCTCTTTACTATGGCGAGGAGAAGTGGTACGTTTACTTGTATGCGCTACTGCTCACTCTCGGTATCGGACTAATCCTTGAATTTAGATTCAAAACCGAGAAGGTTATAGAGCGTGCCGATGGTTTTACCATAGTGGCTTTCACCTGGCTTCTCATTCCCCTCATTGGTACACTCCCTTACGTATTTCTGGGGTTGGGTTTTCTCGATGCCTTTTTCGAGGCCATGTCAGGCTTCACTACCACCGGGGCTACCATACTAAACGTGGTAGAAGAATTACCCAAGAGCGCTCTCTTATGGCGTAGCCTTACTCAATGGTTGGGTGGGATGGGGGTGATTCTTCTCTTTATTTCTATCCTGCCCAGACTGGGTGTAGGAGGCTCTCAGCTCTTTGACCGGGAGTTTCCTGGGCCATTACCCGAAAGGCTGCGTCCCAGATTCAGAACCACTGCAAGGCTTCTCTGGACGATTTACGTGGGTTTTACGGGGGCTGAAATAGCGCTTCTTTATTTTCTGGCCAGGCTCCCACTCTTTGACTCAATTTGCATCTCCTTCTCAACTATACCTACGGGCGGATTTACCCCCACCACAGCAAGTATTGGGTTCTACGGTAATCCCCTGGCAGAATACATAATCATGGCCTTTATGTTCCTGGCAGGCATGAGCTTCATACTTCACTATCAGGTTTTACGGGGAAACTGGAAAGCAATCAAAGGCGAGGAGTTCAGGCTTTACTTGATTATTCTGGCGGCCGCTATCTTTCTATTGATAGTTTCGCAAGGCTTTAACTCATATAGAGATGGAATGTTTCAGGCAATCTCAATCATGACTACCACAGGCTTTGTCACTGCTGATTTCGGCTCCTGGCACTCTGGCGCCAGAATAGTGCTTCTGGCTTTGATGTTCATCGGAGCCTGTGGTGGCTCTACTGGCGGGGCAATAAAAGTAGTACGGATTTTAACCCTGATAAAACATACTGGGGTAATGATGAGGAAGGCTATTTCCCCGAAAGCTGTGATTCCGGTGAAACTTAACCAAAAGCCCCTCCAGGAGGGAATAATCAGGGATATAATCTCTTTCCTCTTCCTCTATATTCTTGTTGCTATTGCAGCTTCAGTAGTGCTTTGTTTCCTGGGGCTGAATTTAGAGACATCAATTTCAGCAGTAGCTGCTACTTTGGGGAATGTGGGGCCTGGTTTAGGTGGAGTGGGTCCCAGTTTGAATTATGCCTTGCTTCCTGGCGCAGCCAAGTTCATCTTGATTATCTGTATGTGGTTGGGGCGGTTAGAATTGTTTACCGTTTTTATGATATTTTTCCCTCGCTTTTGGAAGGGCTAATCAAGCTACAGTGGAAGTTCAAAGGAGGTTTAGGCTATAGTTTGCAATAGGTTTATGGTCAAGGTTGCTTTTCAAGGAGAAAGAGGCGCTTTCAGCGAGGACGCTGCGGCAAAGCTTTTTGGTGGGGATATTGATTTTTTACCGTGTGTCCGGCTGAAAGAGGTTTTTGAACTTGTGTCGCAGGATAAGGTTGAATCTGGGGTAGTTCCTGTGGAGAACTCACAAGCCGGGAGTATCAACGAGACCTACGATTTGTTATTGGCTTATCCTCTCAATATATTTGCTGAAACTATTCTCAAAGTAAGCCATTGCCTGATGGCTCTGCCGGGAGAAAAGTTGGCGGATATAACAACGATTTACTCCCATCCTCAAGCCTTGGCTCAATGTGCGGAATTTTTAAGCAAACTGGATGTCGAAATTATGTCTATCTATGATACCGCGGGCAGTGCCAAAATGATAAAAGAGAAAAGGTTGAAGAACTGTGCTGCCATAGCTAGCAAGAGAGCTGCCGATATTTATGGGCTGGAGATTCTGGCACCGGAAATTGAGACGAATGTCAACAACTACACTAAATTCGTGGCTATCTCAAAGCAGAAAGCTAAACCCGCGCAGAGAAATAAGACCTCTCTCGTGTTTGCTGCTGAACATAAGCCTGGTTCCCTATATAGAATTTTAGGTATCTTCGCCACGAGGAATATAAATCTAACAAAACTGGAGTCCAGACCGAGCCGAGCTAAGCCCTGGGAATATGTTTTTTATGCCGATTTCGAGGGGCACTTAGATGGCGAAGTTTACCAAGAAGCTATAAGAGAGCTACAGCAAGAGGCTGCCTTCGTTAAGATACTTGGCTCCTATCCTCAAGCCACCTGAAATTAAGCTGTCAACAACCCCGCTTCTTAAATCCCATTCAGATTCTGGAGATTCCCTTCCAGTTTTCATTCTGGTAAAAGGCTAAGCTGTTTTTCTAACCAAGAAGAATAACGGAATTGAGATTAGCTCCATGACGACGGCAAACAGGATTAGGTAGTTGAGAGAAATCTCATAGAGTCGCCCCATCAGGGCGCCTCCCAAAAACCAGCCGGCTCCATACGCCGTATTGAAGATTCCGTAGGCAAATCCTCTCCGCTCTATAGGGGTTAAATCAGCGATTGCGGCACGCATAATCGTTTCCTGAATTCCCATGACCACACCCCATAATATTATGCTAATTAGCACCAGGCTGTAGCTGTAGGAAAAAGCAAGGAAGGGAATGGGCAAGGTTAACAAAGGGACTGCCAATAATGATATAAGCCCAATTCTATCGTATGTTTTGCCGACAACAAGAGCTGCTAGGGCGTCCACACCCATGGCAATGGCATAAATTAGGGGAATCTGAGCATCCGGGACAATAGATTGGACTTTGAGATGGTAGGAAATTAACTGGAAATTGGCAAATCCGGCCACGGAAAACAAAGTAAATACAGTGTAGAGCCAGAAAACTCTGGGGAGTTTACCTTTGATGTCTTGCCTGCCTGTTTCTTCAGGAGCTTCAAGTCTCTGTGGTGAAGGGACTTTCTTCCTGGCTAGGGCAAGAACAGCCAGGGTTAGCAAAGCAGGTATCCATAACAGGGTAAAACCTTCACGATAACCACCATGGAACAGGAAAACAAGGGAAAAGACAACAGGACCAATGACAGCGCCAACCTGGTCCAATGCTTCGTGAACAGCAAACCCCCAGCCTCTCCCCACCTCTTTTGTAGCATAGGAAAGCATGGTATCTCTTGCTGGACTTCTTATTGCTTTCCCCATCCGTTCCAAAATGATAAGCACAACAGCAAGCTGCCAATAGCCGGCAAATGCCAGCAAAGGAATGGAAAGGAGCAGTCCATAACCGATAAAGGTCAAAAGCCAATATGCTTTAGTGCGATCGACAAGATAGCCAGAGGCAAGGCGCAGAGCATAGCCAACGAATTCGCCGATGCCAGCTACCAAACCAACAATACTGGCACTCGCCCCCAGCGTAGCCAAATAAGGTCCGGTAACGCTCCTAGCTCCTTCGTAGGTTACATCCCCGAACAGGCTAACAATCCCCAGGAGAATGATGAAGTACACGACAACTCCCTTTATATTTTTGAATTACTGTTTGCGCAGCTATCTTGCTGTGGCGTCATTTTAACGAAGTCTCTAAGTTAAAGGAATTGTCTTGGCTATAAGGAGGGTAACTGAACGGTCTCAATAAAATTTGGCAACTATTTTTATAACTTCGCTCTTAGCTTTCGATATGTGCCACTCAAGGCCTCCGGTATGACTTTGGTATCAGACAACACCGGCATAAAGTTAGTGTCACCTTGCCACCTGGGGACTATATGAGTATGGAGGTGCTCCGCTATCCCGGCTCCGGCAACTTTGCCCAGATTTAAGCCGATATTGAAGCCAGTTGGCTTCATTACCTCTTTTAAAAGTTCTAAGCTCTTCTTGATAATGTCAGAGTGCTCCTTTATTTCTTCATCGGTTAAATCCTGTAAATTTGCTATATGCCGATAGGGGGCGACCATTAAATGCCCTGGATTATAGGGGAAGGCGTTCAGGATTATAAAATTGTGCTGGCCACGATAAAGGATAAAATTTGCCTCATCGTTATTTTCCCGGGGTTTCTGGCATAAGATACAGCCGCTTTCTGTGGCTCTTTGTATATATTCTATTCGCCATGGTGCCCAAAGATATTCCATTAAACCTACATAGTATGCTGATTCTGGGTTAAGTGCAATAGGATTCTTAGTTTGAGATGAAAAATTCTGGACATGGCAAAACGAGTTGACTACGGGACTTAGCTAAGAATAAAATGCGCTGGGGGCTAATATGCTTGAAGTCTTGACCCAAAAGTTGACCGCTGTATTTGATAAGCTTGGCAGGAAAGGCAAGCTTAGTGAAGGGGACATCGACGATGCTTTACGCCAGGTACGGCTGGCGCTTCTGGAAGCAGATGTAAATTTTAAGGTGGTCAAGGAATTCCTGTCCAAGGTGCGAGAGCGTGCTCTTGGCTCCGAAGTATTGCGCAGCCTAACACCAGCCCAGCAGATTATCAAGATTGTAAATGAAGAATTGATCGCTATCTTGGGTGGAGAGCCTGGCCGTTTAGCTTCGGTTACTGACTCACCAGCGGTCGCTTTGCTCGTAGGATTACAGGGCTCCGGTAAGACCACTACAGCGGTGAAGCTAGCTGTTCAGCTCAAACATTTAGGGCAGCGCCCTTTAGTGGTAGCTGCTGATACCCGCCGACCTGCTGCTATTGAACAACTCAAATTACTGGGTGAGCAACACGATATACCGGTATATAGTGAGGATGATAATGTAGCATCAACCACAATTTGCCAGCATGCTCTAAAGCAAGCTAAGGAAGGGGGGTCGACCTGGGTTATAGTAGATACTCAAGGGCGCCTGCATATTGACGAAGCCATGATGAAGGAATTGGCTGATATCAAATCCCTGGTACAGCCTTCAGAAGTATTACTTACGGTAGATGCTATGATTGGGCAGGATGCCGTAAGAGTGGCTCAGGAATTTCACAGTCGAATCGGGCTCACGGGACTCATCCTGACGAAGATGGATGGAGATGCCCGAGGTGGAGCTGCTCTCTCTATTAGATTTGTTACCGGAGTGCCCATAAAATACCTGGGCACGGGTGAGAAGATGGATGCCTTGGAGGTATTTTATCCCGACCGTTTAGCATCTCGCATTTTGGGTATGGGAGATATGCTCACCTTCATCGAGCGAGCTGAGACAACATTTGACCAGCAACAGGCCAAGAATTTGGAAAGAAAAATGCGCAGCGGGGATTTTGACCTTGATGATCTCCTCAATCAAATGCGTCAAATTCACAGGATGGGTTCTTTAGGGCGACTGGTAGAAATGATACCGGGCTTCTCCAAATTCACTCCTTATTTGCCAGATGACGAAGGTGAGAAACAATTAAAGAAGATAGAGGCTATTATCCTGTCTATGACTTACGAAGAAAGGCGTAATCCAGCCATTGTTGATGGCAGACGGCGAAGCCGCATTGCTCAAGGAAGTGGCACCACATCCAAAGACGTTAATCAACTTCTTAATCAGTTTCGTGAGATACAAAAGCTGACTAAGTCACTAACACGAGGCAAGTTACCTAAAAAGATGGGTACTATGTTTGACATTCCCTTAAGGTAAAATCAGTCTAGATAGCCTTTGAGCTTTCGACTGCGGATGGGATGACGTAACTTGCGCAGAGCCTTGCCTTCAATCTGCCGTATTCTTTCTCGAGTTACATTGAATTCTCTACCCACCTCTTCCAGAGTTCGAGCATGTCCGTCTTTGAGGCCAAATCTAAGCTGCAGAACCCTTTTTTCGCGCTCGGTAAGTTCATCAAGTACTTTATCTATTTGTTCTTTGAGTAGCTGCTGTGAAGTGGCTTCAGTTGGCGCTAAACTGGCATGATCTTCAACAAGGTCGCCTAGACGGCTATCAGCATCTTCGCCAATGGGCATGTCTAGCGATATTGGCTCACGGAAAAACAAGGCCATGACCTCTTCCACTCTTTCTGGTGACATACTTAGGCTGCTGCCAATTTCTTCGTAACTTGGTTCGCGTCCAAGTTCTTGAACTAACTGCCGCATTGTGCGTAATAGCTTGTTAATTGTTTCTACCATGTGTACCGGAATGCGAATGGCACGGGATTGGTCAGCTATAGATCTAGTGATACCTTGCCTGATCCACCAGGTGGCATAGGTGCTGAACTTGTAGCCCTTTCTATACTGAAACTTATCCACAGCTCGGATAAGGCCAATATTCCCTTCCTGGATAAGCTCAAGGAGAGGCATGCCATGCCCGATGTATTTCTTGGCTATGCTCACCACCAGGCGTAGGTTCGCTTCAGTGAGGTGTCTTTCTGATGCTCGTGCTTCAGTCCTTATTTGTTCAAAGTAAGCTTTGAACTCACTGCCATGAGAATCAATTTGGGATAGGAAACTGTCATCAGTCAGGAGAGTCTTTAGTTTTTGCCATGAAGTTTTATCTCTAGCCAGGAGCTCTAGCAACTGCGGGGGCGGAAGTTGACTGTTTATGGAAAGATTTACTATGGCTTCTTCGGCTGCAGGGGTCCCTTTGTCTATCCCTTTAGCAGTTGCCGCTATTAACGCTGGGTCTATAACAGCATCAATGGCGGAGCGAAATTTAGGATTCCTGATCGTCTCCACCACATTGCTGGAAGGATCAATACCAATATGTTCTTCGACAATCTGAACAACCTGGTATGCCTTGGATAATTGAGAAATTAGGTGAATAACTATATCAACAAGTGAAGGGAATTTCTTGTATTTCCTGAAGTGGTTGTCTTCGATTCTTTCTAAGCTTCTGCCCAGCTCTATCCTCCGGCATAGTAACCTCTCTTCACGGACATTGAGAAGTGGCACTCTGCCGATTTCCTGAAGATACATACGAGCTGAGTCGTCAATTACCTCATATTCCCCTAGTGGCGGCGGAGGCCTGATCTCCTCAGTTTGTTCAGCGGTGAATTCCTCACTTTCTTCTTTTTCTTCACCTTCCTCGGCTGAGGTGCTGACATCCTCAACTTCGGATTCATCGCTGAGTAAGCTTTCAGCCTCTTCCTCATCACTATCCAGGTTGATGTTTTCTTCTTTCATTGAACCCATGGTTTTTTCCCTTTTTTAACAAAGACGTCCTGAAGTTGTTGCCCGGAATTTATTCCTTGTTCCTCTAGTTTGGACAACTCTGAGCTTATACCACCCTTTTCCCTCTCAATCTCAAGCATCGCCTCCTTCTCAGTTTCTGATTTCCGGGATAACTCCTCCCATAGACGGAGAATACAATCGCCTAAAGCACGGTGTCGTTTTTGCTCGCTTTCCTGTATGGCTGGCGGGAAAATTTTTTTAACCAAGTAGTATAAATATTCTAGTAGACCAGTGTCAAGTTTACTTTCAAGGTCCGAGATATCAGAAGAATGTTGCCATTTGACAAAGACCTCCCGATTTTCCGTGGATTCGAAGTGTTCTGGTGATAGCTCTCCAGCCAAAGGACGAAGCTCTGGGTACTGAAGGAGAAGTGCCAGGCAATCCTCTTCAACACGACTGGATACAAACTGGCGGACAAGGCGAGATTGTTCTGTTGGCTTGCTAAGTTGAGGCCTTTCCCTGGCGGTCTTTAATTTCTGCAAGGCAGCTTCTACGTCCGACGTTTTGATTTTTAGTGCGCGAGCCAGTTTCTCTACATAATGGAATTTTTGTTGGGGATCCTTTATCTCATAAATTGAGGGCAGGAGCTTTTGTACAGCCAGGGATTTGTCCTTAGCTTTATTGATATCGACTTTGCTTATTACAGATTGAAAGGCGAAGTCTAGAATGGGCATAGCTTGTTCCACTAGTTTCTGCCAGAGAGCAGTGTTCTCTCTTATTACTTCGTCTGGGTCTTTGTCTGAAGGTAATAAAATGACATTTGCTTCAGCATTAGAGTAAGCTAATATCGCTTTGCCTCGCAAGGTAGCTTCTTCTCCGGCAAGATCGGCATCGAGTGCCAGGGTTATGTTATTGGTTAATCTTTTAATGCCTTCCACCTGCTTCCCGGTTAAAGAAGTTCCCATTGAGCCAATTACATTTTGCCAGTCGTGCTGGTGAGCGGTGAGAACATCCATGTAGCCCTCCACGATTATTACCAAGTTTTTCTTTCTAATGGCAGATTTAGCCTTATCAATGCCATACAAGCTGCTACTCTTATCGAAAATCGGCGTTTGGGGGGAGTTGATATATTTAGGCAGGGAGTCATCCAGAACTCTAGCTCCGAAACCAGTGACTCGACCCTGGATATCACATATAGGAAACATCAGCCGGTTGCGAAATCGATCGTAACTACCTCCTTCCTCTTTCTCTATTAATAGACCAGCTTCTACTAGCTCCTTTTCTGCGTAACTTTTACCCAGCAGGTAACTCTTAATGGTTTCCCAGGCATCAGGACTGAAACCGAGACGGAACTCTTTGATAGTCTCGGGCATGACCTTTCTTCTTGCCAGATAGCTTCTCGCTGCCTCGCCTGCCTTAGTGCTCGAAAGTAGATGGTGATAGTATTCAGTAGCTACCTCATTAATCTGAAATAATCTCTCTTTCTTCTCATCCTCAGCCTTGTCTGGCGCCTCAAGGGGGCTTAAGGTTATGCCCCCCCTTTGAGCTAAAAGACGAAGAGCTTGACCGAAATCAATGCCATCCTTTTTCATGATGAAAGAGAAGATATCGCCACCAGTCCCACAGGCGCCAAAGCAATGCCAGCTTTGTTGCTCAGGAAAGACAAAAAAGGAGGGATGTTTCTCACTGTGGAAGGGGCATAAGCCTTTGAAGTTACGCCCTGCTTTTTGAAGAGTAACATACTCAGAGACAAGATCCACTATATCTAATCTCTGCTTTACCTCTGTGATTACGCTCATTGAGATATCTCTTCAGCTAATCTTAGCGCATATTGATCGGTCATTCCAGCAATGTAATCAATAACTTTGCGTTCCTTGTTATCCGGCAAAGAGGCAAATTCTCGAGGTAATCTATCCTCGTGATTCAGGAAATGAGAATATAACTGACGCAATACCTCTCCCGCCTTTACTGCCTCTTCTCCAGCTAAGCTGGGATAATATACTTTGTCAAATAGAAACTGGCGGAGTATGTTAGTTGCTCCAAGGACTTCAGGACTCATGCCTATAGTTGGTTTGGGTGAATCGCCATTGCCACTAACGGGCCAGGAGCAGTCAATGATATCACAAACCAGGGTATTAATTCGCTGTGAATGCGTACGCCCCAGATTTGCTACTACCGACTTGGGTAAATCATTCTGGGAGATAATGCCAGCTCTTATGGCATCTTCGACGTCATGGTTAACATAAGCCACGATATCGGCTATCTTGCATATTTGGCCCTCTAAAGTGTTGGCATCTCCCCACCCCTCTCCTAAGATTTCAGCTTGTCCCTTGGAATGATTGAGGATGCCATCTCGCACTTCCCAGGTAAGATTTAGCCCCTGTCCTTCCTTTTCCAATAAATCGACCACCCGTAAGCTTTGCTCATTATGCTTGAAGCCACCGTGATACAACTCGTTCAGGACCTCCTCTCCTATATGACCAAAAGGCGTATGCCCTAAATCATGTCCGAGAGCGATAGCCTCAGCGAGGTCTTCGTTGAGATTTAAAGCTCGAGCTATAGTTCTGGCTATTTGGGATACTTCCAGAGTGTGAGTAAGCCTGGTGACATAATGGTCACCCAAGGGAGCAATAAAAACCTGTGTCTTATGTTTTAGCCGACGGAAAGCCTTAGAATAGATGATACGGTCACGATCACGCTGAAAACTGGTTCTTATGGGGCATGGTTCCTCCCACTTCAGCCGACCACGACTGAATTTACTCTTAACGGCATAAGGGGAAAGGGCTTCTTCCTTCTTCTCTGTCTGCTCACGTATATTAGGTTTGTTACCCATGGAATCACTATAATGTAGCAAGTCAAGGCAAAATCCTTAATTTATCGCAACGGCACTCTCATATCCTCACGCGCGTCTTCTTTTGGTTTTTGATTTTATCCTATTTTCTACCTCTGCTATATTTAACCTCGTCGACAGTACCACATCCGGGTTCAAAGACATCGAATCTATGCCGCACTCAATTAAAAAGTCGGCAAATTCAGGAAAATCACTCGGCGCCTGACCGCATATCCCTATTTTCCTCCTCGGTTTGCGGTTGTGTGCCACCTCTATGACTTGCTTCACCAGTCTCTTCACTGCCTCATTTCTTTCATCAAATATGTGTGCCACAAGTTCTGAATCTCTATCTAAACCAAGAGTTAATTGCGTTAAATCGTTCGACCCTATGCTGAATCCATCAAACACATCGGCGAATTCCTCAGCCAAAATCACATTGGACGGTATCTCGCACATCACATACACTTCCAACCCATTTTCTCCTCGCCTTAAGCCAAACTCTCCCATGGCTTCTATTACCTTCCTTCCTTCTTCCGGCGTCCGGCAAAAAGGAACCATCACCTTCACATTTGTCAACCCCATCTCATCCCTTACTTTCTTTATCGCCTGACATTCCAAACCAAAAGCGGGCTTAAACTTCTCATCATAATAGCGAGATGCTCCCCTCCAGCCAATCATGGGATTACTTTCTTTCGGTTCGTAAAGATACCCCCCGGTTAAATTGGCATACTCATTTGTCTTAAAGTCGGAAAACCGAACGATGACCTCGCTGGGATAAAACCCCGCCGCTATTTTCGCTATCCCCATGGCTAAGTTATCAATGAAAAATTCTCTCTTGTCCTCATATGTTGCACTCTTCTCATCTATCTCTTTGATTACCTTTGCTAACTTCTCATCCTTGCTCGCTGCCTTCTTCAACTTATCATAATCTATCAACGCCATGGGATGAATGCCGATGTAAGAGTTGATAATGAACTCTTCCCGGGCTAAACCCACACCGTCATTGGGAATTCGACTTTGAATGAATGCACCATCGGGAATGCCAAAGTTCATCATTATTCTGGTGTCGGGTCTGGGAATCTTGCTTACCTCTACCTCATCTATCCTGTATTTCAATTTGCCTTCATATATTCTACCCCCGCCCCCTGAGCAATCTATCGTGACCTCTCTTGTCCCCTTCAAGACTTCGGTCCCATTGCCGGTGCTAATTACACAGGGTACCCCGAGCTCACGACTAACGATGGCTGCATGGCAGGTCCTGCCACCTTTGTTTGTAATTATGGCACTGGCAATCTTCATTATTGGCTGCCAGTCGGGGTCTGTCATATCAGTGACCAAAACCTGACCGCTCTTGAATTTGTAGATTTCATCACTGTCTTCTATTACCTTCACTTCGCCCTGCCCTATCTTTGCACCCACCGATTCTCCTTTGAGCAGTAACTTCCCTTTTTCTTCAAGCACGTAAGTCCTAAGTATAGCTAAGTCCATTTGTGAATGCACTGTCTCTGGCCTGGCTTGGACTATAAAAAGTTCCCCGGTTATCCCATCCTTTGCCCATTCAATATCCATGGGCAGGCCATAATGTTCCTCTATGATGCAAGCCCACCTGGCAAGAAGCAGGATCTCATCGTCATTTAGTGCGAACTGTCTTTGCTCTTCAACCTTGGTCTTTTTCTGCTCCGCTCCAGACCCATGTCTCATGTAGATCAATTTCTTCTCCTTCGTCCCCAGCTTCTTTTCCACAATTGGCCTGAACCCTTCTTTTAGAGTGGGCTTGAAAACGTAAAACTGGTCCGGATTTACAATCCCCTGCACCACATTCTCTCCCAGACCATAGGCAGCAGTTATGTAAACCACATCCTTGAAGCCCGATTCCGTGTCTATGGAAAACATGACGCCGGAGCAGGCTAAATCAGAGCGGACCATCTTCTGCACCCCCACCGAGAGATAAACACTGAGATGGTCAAATCCTTTATCCACCCGGTAAGAGATCGCCCGGTTCGTGAACAAAGACGCAAAGCAGTCCATTACCCTTTCCAGTAGGTCGCCCTCTCCACGCACGTTCAAATAACTCGTCTGCTGCCCGGCAAATGAGGCTGTCGGTAAATCTTCGGCAGTGGCACTGCTTCTTACAGCAACATCGACGTTTTTCCCATATCTCTTTTCCATCTCTCGATAGGCAACTCTTATTTCCTCTTCCAATTCCTTAGGGCAACGAGAATGTTCTATCAGATTCCTCAACTTCTCGCCCCTGTCTGCCAAATTCTCAATATCACGTGTATCCAGGTCCGCTAAAGTTTCCTTGATTTTCTGGTCTATACCTGCTTTCTCTATCACATACTTATATGCCTCGGCAGTAATGGCAAATCCGGAGGGTACATTTACCCCTTTCTTACCCAGGTTTCTTACCATTTCACCCAGAGACGCGTTTTTTCCACCCACTAAAGCTACGTCTTTTGCTCCAATCTCTTCAAACCATTTCACAAACTTCATAGTTCCTTCTCCAATTTATAATTTTTATAATTGAAAAATATGGTCATATTCGGCAATGCCATCTCAGCTAAATCCGCTTCCTTGCTTTCTCTGGCAAGAAAATTAAAAAGTGGTACTTCATTATATCATGCCCCGGCAAGGCTAAAAGAAGAGCCATTTTTGTTTTTCCTGGTTGGTTCCACTATGGTCAGCCTATCCTCCTGCCATCTGTTGCAGCGCCATTTTAATCTTCTCTTCTAAGCTTAGCTCCTCAGAATCTGGAAGCTTAGAGATAGCCTTGGTGGCTTCCGTTAAAGAGTAGCCCAAGCCAGTTAAAGCAGCTATGACATCGGCACTCTCCGGGGCCAAGGGCAGGGCTACCTCTTTCCATTCTTTTTCCAGCTTGCCTCTGAGTTCAACGACAAGGCGGCTGGCCATTTTTTTACCGATGCCAGGCGCCTGGCTGATGAGGTCGCTATCGCCGCTGGTTATAGCCATGACAAGTTGTTCAGGATTCAAAGCCGAGAGTAGGGCTAAAGCCACCTTAGAGCCCACTCCCGAGACGGAAATAAGGTTTTTGAACAAAGCTAATTCCTCGCTTGAGGCAAAACCGTAAAGAGAAATATTATCCTCTCGCACGTGGAGATGGGTATAGAGGGAGACTTTGCCTTTAACAGCTCCTAATTTGCTTAAAGTTGAGCCGGAGACATATACCCGAAAACCTATTCCGCCGACATTAATGATAAGGGAGTCGTTACCACGAGATTCCAGTATTCCTTCTAATGTAGCTATCATTTCGGCGTATGTTCAGTGAGCCATTGATTAAGGCGCCTCTGCTGAATGTGGCACATGGCTACAGCCAGTGCATCCGCAGCATCGCTGGGCTGAGGTAGCTCAGAGAGCCTGAGCTGGACTCTTACCATTTCTTGAACCTGCTGTTTATCGCTTTGCCCATAGCTGGTTATTTGCTGCTTTACTTTGGCTGGTGAGTAATAGTAGACGGGCAATCCCTGGTTGACCGCTGCCAGGATAGCTATAGCTTGTGCTCTGCCAATAGCGAACGCTGACCTTACGTTGCGGCCGATAAAGGGCTCTTCAATGGCTACTTCGCTTGGTTTATGCTTGGCGATAATTTTGCTTAATTCATTGTAAAGAGAGCGCAGTCTTTCCTCCATAGGAAGCCGGGATGGGAGTTTGATTACTCCGCAATCTACCATATGCATTTCCTCTTCGCCATCTACTACACCGTAGCCTAAATTTATAGTGCCAGGGTCAACGCCTAGAATGCACATATTAGGTTCAATTGCGCAGCTTTTCTAAAGTAGCCTCGGAAAAATCGATATTGGAGAAAACACGCTGTACATCGTCTAATCCTTCTAGCTCATCGAGGAAATTCAGGGCCTGAACTGCTTTATTTTCCTCCAGCAACACTGTAGTTTGAGGTGCTAGCGAGAGCTCCGCCGAAATCACATGTTCTTTCTCTTCAATAACCTGTCTTACTTTTTCTAAATCCTGAGGTTGCGTGTAAATTTCCACATAATCCTTTTCGGTCTTAACATCTTCAGCCCCGGCATCGATAGCTCGTAGCGCTATTCCTTCGGCATCTGAGGCATTGCTTTCTACGGTAATCACTCCTCTACTCTCAAAGAGCCAGGAGACACAACCACTCTCACCAAGATTACTACCGTGACGGGTGAAGAGACGGCGCACATCCTGAATGGTGCGATTACGGTTATCGGTCAAGGCTTCCACCAAAACTGCTATCCCGCTTGGCCCATAGCCTTCGAGTTTCATCTCAATTAAGGCAGCTTCCCCGGCTTCACCACTACCCCGCTTTATGGCTCTCTCGATATTCTCCAAAGGCATGTTATTATCACGGGCTTTCTGTACTGCTAAACGTAACTGGAAATTACTTTCTGAATTAGCTCCACCTTGTCGCACTGCAACTATGATTTCTCGAGCAAGCTTGGTAAATAACTGCCCGCGCCTGGCATCAGTTACTCCCTTCTGCCGCTTAATCTGTGACCACTTAGAATGTCCTGACATTGCTATCCTTATACATCATTTTATCACTGCAACCCCCAAAAGGGAAAGCAGCTATATAAGTTTGAGAGAGATGTGTGGTTATCGTTATTATGTATGGTAGAATATTCGCGGAGAATACAGCCGAAGCAAGCTTTCGTCCACACCTTATGTTATGAAATCACCTGATAGCGTATTCAATGTATTGGCAGAAGAAGGATTAACTACCCTGGAAGTCTTCTATAACAGGCAGGAAGACAAATTCATATTGAGGGGAATGAAGGAATGGGAAGAAGACGTAAGGTGGGATAAATATATGGTTGACTTTACTCATGAGGATATTTTGACGGATGATTACAGGTCAGCAGGTACAAAAGCACTGGTGAGAGTCTTCTCTAACCTGGGTTTAGAAGATTACTTGAGGAAAATCGAAAACCTTCTGAGAGAGGGGAAACACCACGGAATCGAGTTTTATCATAACCGCAGACTGAATATAAGGGTAATGTATTGTAAGGGTGTTAATGCCCCTGGAATACGAAACAAGCGACATGCGATACGCGCTGGTGGAATACGGAGACATGAGCCAGACGAGCCAGAGATAGATGTTCTCATGGATGGACTGAATCTGGCTAGAGCCATGTCATACAAAAATGCCTTAGCCGGTATCCCTTATGGCGGCTCAAAGATACTTGTCCAGTGTGCCCCGGTTGATCTTAGCGACTTTGAAGTCCTGGGCTTTCTCGCCTATATAATCGACAGGACCCGCTCGTTTACTGGACCCGATATGGGATTTGAGCCGGCAATGACTGATATTATGCGAGAAAGATTTACCAGGGCTATTACCGGCGGCATAAAGAGTCCGTTGGGTCCCACCGGCGGTGTCACCGCCTATGGAGGGTATTTAGCTATCATGGAAGCGTGTGATTTCGTTTACGGCAGCCGTAGTCTGAGCGGTAGGCTGATAGCCATTCAGGGGTTAGGCGCATGCGGTTACCCGCTTGCCGAATATCTTTTAGGGGAAGGTGCTAATCTCATAGTTAGTGACATAGACAGGGCAAAGGTTGATAAACTGCAACGAGCCTGGAATACCGATGTTGTCAAATCTGTCCAGCCTGAGGACATCTATACGGTGAAGGCTGATATACTTTCGCCCTGTGCCGTGGGCGGCATAATAACTGAAGATATAATAGGCAAATTCAAGTTTGATATCATAATGGGGCTGGCTAATAACCAGCTCAGAGCCACCGGTCAGGAGGGGGAGATAGAAATAGCCAGGCAGTTAGCTGGGGCAGGCATTCTCTTTGTCGTCGAATGGGCGTATAATGTTGCCGGGGTTCTCGTCGGTTGGGCAGAGTATATATTCGGGGAAGAAACGTCTTTTGCTAAAATAAAGCCCCGGATAGAGCTAATCTGCAGAGATAACCTGAGAAAGCTGCTTGATGAAGCAAAGAGGGTGGATAAAACACCAACAGAGCTGATATATGACAAAGTTGAAGATGCCATCTATGCAGGAATTTCGTTTGGTGAATTGTTGTATGAAGGAGGTGTAGATGTAAGTTAATGACTATAAGTTGGAAAATTACGAATTCTGAAAAGGAGGTTTTGGATTGAAAAATACGAAAATTGTACCGATACTAATTGTTGTTTGTGTGGCGCTTGCGGTAGCTCTTGTGCTGGTATTGACACTTGGCATTGGCGACCAGCCAGCCATGAAATATAAGATTGGCATAGCCCAGCTTGGTACTCACGACGCTTTGGATGCGGCTCGTGAAGGCTTTATTGACCAGATGGAGGAAGAGGGTTTTGTCGAAGGGGAAAACGTCGATTATATTATCAGAAACGCCGCATTTGACTCGTCAAATTATGCTACAATCGCTCAGTATTTTGTTTCGGCGGATGTGGACTTAATCTTCAGTATCGCCACGCCGATAACTCAAGCCTGCGCGAGTGCAGTTGAGGGCACTGATATACCGGTAATTTTTGCTGCCGTGACTGACCCGGTAACTGCTGGGTTCGCTGAGAGTTGGGAAGAGCCCGGTGGTCAGGTAACCGGAGCCAGTGACTGGGCTGATGTTGGAGCCCAGGTAAAGCTGGGTATGGATATTCATCCTGCTAGTAGGTTAGGAGTCATCTACAATGCCGGCGAGGTGAACTCTGTGGTGCAGATAGACGAGCTCAATAAGGTTAAATCGAGCCTGAACATCACGGATATTGTTCCAGCTACAGTAGCGACCACTGCTGATGTTTATGCCGCGGCAATGTCCCTTGTTGGCAGGGTTGATGCTATATGGGTGCCCTCTGATAATACGGTAGCAGGAGCTATACAGTCGGTGGTAGCGGTTTGTGAAGATAATGATATACCATTGTTTGGCAGCGATATTAGCAGCATAGCGAAGGGAGGGTGTATTAGTGGTCAGGGTCTCGATTACTATGTCAATGGCGAGGAAGCTGCTAAGCTAGCGGCTCTTGTTTTGGAAGGAGAAGACCCGGCTGAAATCCCTATTAGCACGACCCCCATGACAATCATATATTTGTGCCCGGCTGCAGCGGAGAGGATGGGGACAACCATTCCTCAGGCAATCCTGGATACAGCCACTGAGGTGTGCGCAGAATAAGCAGTCGCAGGGACAATAATCATCGCTACAATTGAATAGCCGAGAGATAGTGCTCCAAGCTCGGAGAGGAGAGATTGTTGCTTGCTGCTTTGAGTAACATATTGCCTTTTTCGCTCTATGAGGGGCTGGTATTTGGTTTTGTCGCTATAGGTGTCTACCTCACCTTCCGGGTGCTGGGTTTTCCTGACCTCACTGTAGATGGCAGCTTTACCCTGGGGGCAGCAGTTGCCGCCGTGCTTATTGCCAGCGGTGTGAATCCCTTCCTGGCGACCCTGGCTGCCCTCGGAGCAGGTTTATGCGCTGGTCTGGCAACATCATTGCTCAACACCAAACTGAGGATACCGGCTCTGCTGGCTAGTATCCTTGTCATGGTCGCCCTCTACTCTATAAATCTGAGAATTATGGGAGGAGCCAATGTTTCTCTTCTTCGCGAGGTGACCATCTTCGACCAGGTCTCTGAATTCTTGGGAATAGGCACCCGTATTGCATATCAGCTCGTGGTTGCCAGCGTGCTGGCTGTTATTGTTTTCTTCATCTTGAACTGGTTTCTGCGCACTGAGATTGGTCTGGCGTTGCGCGCCACAGGCGACAATGAGCAGATGGTACGTGGTTTCGGGGTGAATACCGATATGACCACAATACTTGGTGTCTCCATCGCCAATGGGCTTGTTGCCCTCGGTGGTGCGGTGGTGGCTCAGGGTCAGGGATTTGCTGATGTTGGTATGGGGATAGGGATGATTGTGATGGGCTTAGCCGCGGTGATAATCGGCGAGGCACTATTCCGGCCTAAAGGCGTCGCCATGCTTCTGCTGGCAGTGCTGGGTGGCACTTTTGTCTACCGCTTGTTCATAAGTATTGCCCTCCGGTTAGGTATGGATCCGAATGATTTGAAGCTGATTACAGCCGTATTGGTGATTATAGCTCTAGCAGTTCCCTATCTGCAGAAAAAGGTGCAGCATGAGTGGCTGCCACCGGCGGCAAGGTGGTAAAATAGTAATTCTGATGAGTGAGAACAAGAGTTTGCTCAGGCTCAAGAAAATAACCAAGGTATTCTCTAAAGGCACTATAGACCAGGTTACAGCGCTGGATAAAATCGATCTGGATGTCGACGCCGAGGACTACATTGCCGTCATTGGTAGTAACGGGGCTGGAAAAACTACTTTGCTTAATATAATTGCTGGCGTATATCCGCCGGAGAATGGCGGCAGGATTATTGTTAATGACCGGGAGGTTAGCGGACTTAGTGAATACAGACGCGCCCATTATGTTGGCCGGGTCTATCAAGACCCTCATGTAGGCACTGCCGCCAAGATGAGCATAGAAGAAAACATGGCCATGGCCTTGTTGCGGGGGCAACCAAGAGGATTACGAGCGGCCAGTAATAAACAGCGTAGAGAGTTGTTCCGTGAAGCTCTGGCTCCGCTGGGACTGGGGCTGGAGAAAAGACTCAGTGCTCTGGTAGGTACGCTTTCGGGAGGTCAAAGACAGGCTCTGGCACTGGTAATGGCTACTTTGAGTAAACCGGCAATATTGCTACTTGACGAACATGTGGCCACGCTGGATCCCAGGACAGCCCAGATAGTGCTCGATTTAACCGAAATGCTCGTAAAGCGTGAGAAGATGACCACTATCATGGTTACTCACAATATGGAGCTGGCTCTTCGCCATGGTAATCGATTGATTATGATGCATAAAGGTAGAATTGTGGTTGACATGAACCAGGAACGGAGGGCCGATCTCACCATCAATGACCTCGTCGTGGCTTTCGAACGGGCCAGCGGCGAAGAATTCGCTGATGATAGCGTTCTGCTTCGCCCTGGCAACGTCGTCGGTATTTCAGATTTATAATCAGGCGAGCCAAGGCATTCTATCTATATCTCCATGAGCAAATTTGGCTATAAACTGGTGACAGGCGATGTCGAGTTGCAGGAGGCCTTCGCGGTGAGGAGGCAGGTGTTTGTCCGGGAGCAGGGCATCTCAGAGGACCTGGTGTTCGATGGGCACGACAGGGAAGCGCTGCATATGGTAGTCAAAGATGGGGAGAGAATTATCGGCAGCGCCAGAGTTCAATTTTTGGCCGGCAACCAGGCCAAGCTGGAGAGAATGGCTGTCTTGAAACGTTACCGCCGTAAAGGCATCGGAAAGGAAATACTTCTGTTCCTGGATGCAGTATGGAAGGATAAACAGGTGCAGCAAGTAATTATCCACGCCCAACTTGAAGTCGTTCCCTTCTATAAGTTATGCGGCTTTGACGAATTTGGCTCGCCTTTTCGGGAAGCCGGCATCAAACACATAAAGATGCGCAAACAACTTTGACCCGGTTTGCCGGATGACTCTGGCAGTAGAAAAAGCCGTATAAATAGAAGCCCAGTCCGCCTGAGGAGATTTTTCCATCATAGAGAAGTATTTCTCTAATAATGGTTTCACTATAATAGCATGTCCTTAAACTCCGAGGCTGTTTAAAAATATGGTTGCCCAATTTATTGGGCGCCCTTCTTTGTCATTGCGAGACTGACGAAGTCAGCCGAAACAACCCCCTCCCCTCTGTCGTTGCGAGGAGCGTAGCGACGAAGCAACCTCGTGGAGCCATTGAGATTGCCACGCTTCGCTCGCAATGACAAAAAACGAATGCGCTTGATGAATCAAGCAACTACAAAAATGTGGAGCCCATCCCTTTTAGTCCTTCTGTGTAAGGTTCCCTTATTATGCCCTTCTCGGTGATTATGGCAGTTATATAATTATGGGGAGTGACATCGAAGGCAGGATTGGCTGCTCTTATGCCTTCGGGAGCAATGGGTACTCCCTGGATATGAGTTACCTCTTCAGGGCTTCGCTCTTCAATTGGGATTTTGTCTCCCGAGCTTAAGGAAAGGTCAACAGTGCTCGTGGGAGCAGCGACATAAAAGGGGATTTTATTTTCTTTAGCCAGTACCGCCAGAGTATAGGTGCCAATTTTATTAGCGACATCGCCATTGGCGGCAATCCTGTCGGCGCCAACAATGACACAGTCTATCTTCCTCTGCTGCATAAAATAGCCAGCCATGGAATCGGTAATCAAAGTCACAGGGATGCCCTCTTGCCTTAGTTCCCAGGTAGTGAGCCTGGCTCCCTGGAGAAGGGGACGAGTTTCCGTGGCAAAGACGCTCACTTTCTTTCCCTGTTCTTTAGCGGCTTTGATTACACCCAGGGCAGTGCCATAGCCGGCGGTGGCTAAAGGACCGGCATTACAATGGGTAAGCAGAGTGAAACCATCTTTGATGAGCTCAGTTCCTAGCTGGCTGAGCTGCCTGGTTGCGGTTATTTCTTCCTGGTGAATCCGCTTTGCTTCATTGATAAGCGAATTTTTTATTTCGGCAACGCCATCTCCCCTGGCAGCTTTCTGCATCCTGTTGACAGCTTGAAAAAGGTTGACCGCGGTAGGCCTGGAGGCGGCAAAAGTTTGCATAACCTGCTGCAATTGAGCGAGAAATTCATCCTTGCTTGCTGTTTTGATACCTGATGCCCCCAAAGCTATGCCGTAGGCAGCAGCAACCCCAATGGCTGGCGCCCCGCGAACCCTCATTTCCTTAATAGCCAGAACTACATCGTGGTAATTATCCAGGTCGGCAAAGATTTGCTCCCGGGGAAGCTTGCTCTGATCTAGTATCCTTAGCTTGCCGTCGAGCCATTCTATTGTTCTAGCTATCATCACCGTTAGTATAATCTAAAGGATGGAAACAAAGGAAGCCTTAAACTACGCTAGAAGACGAGGATAAAAAGATGCCACACAGGTGCAGTCAGGTTAGATTTTCTGAGATAGCTAAAATCATAGAACATTAACAGAGTCAAAATTTGATAACCTGCAAGAATAATGGTATCCTTATCCAGTTTATCCATCTGGGGAGGCAAAGATGGCCAGGATTTATTTCATAGATGTTACCAATCGCGACGGCGTTCAAACCGCAAACCTCGGTCTGTCCAAGCTGGAAAAGACCATGATAAACATGTACCTCAACGAAATGGGTGTCTTCCAGTCTGAATTTGGTTTTCCTACGACGAGACACGAATCGTTTTACCTCCAGGCGAACCTGGAGTTAGCTGACATGGGAGTCCTGCAACCCATCCGGTTGGGAGGGTGGATAAGGGCAGTTGTTGCTGATGTGGACAAAGCCTTCAAGCTTGTCCCTAAGATTAAGCACCTTAATATCTCTATTTCCACGTCGGCCCAAATGCTTCGAGGCAAATTTAGTGGTACAAAGAGCCGAGAAGATATTGTAGATATGATGGTCGATGCTCTAGAAGCGGCTCGTGCACATGGAGCTGAAAGCATAGGTATAAATGCCGAGGATGCCTCCAGAACTAAAATAGATTTTTTAGTTAGATTCGGCTTGGCAGCCAAGGAACACGGGGCTGACCGACTCAGGTATTGTGATACCCTGGGCTATGACAACGCATTTACCATTTACGAGAGCACCAAAACTCTGGCGGAGGATGTCGGAATACCTATCGAACTCCACTGCCATGGCGACTTAGGAATGGCTGTGGCTAATTCCCTTGCCGGGGCTAAAGGGGCTATAGACGGTGGACAGGATGCTTACATCAACACTACCGTCAATGGAATTGGAGAAAGAGCCGGCAATGCTGACCTTGTAGCCACAGTTTTAGCTGCCACTAAATCCAAGGGATTCGCTAAAAAATATCAACTGGGAAAACCCATAGACCTGACAAAGGCCTGGAAAGTAAGCAAATTCGCCAGCTATGCTTTTGATGTCCCCATTCCTATAAACCAGCCTGGCGTTGGAGCCAATGCCTTTGCTCACAGCTCTGGTATTCACGCTGACGGAGTATTGAAAGACCCCGAGAACTACGAGCTATACAGCTTCGACGAAGTGGGTAGAGGTGAACCGGAGCTTGTAGAGACCGGCAGAGAGATATGCTCAGGGCAATATACCGGGATATCAGGCTTCAGGCATATAATGGGCCAGATGGAGGTGTCGTTTGAAGATGCCAGGCAAGCTGAAGAGATTCTGGAACTAGCAAGGTATGCTAACGTGGAAGCGCAAAAACCACTGGTGGAGGATGCACTACTTTTTATTGCCAAATATCCCAAAATTGCCAAGAAACTGTTGACACTTATACCACCAGAGTAATCCGTCCTTGACATTATTGCCCCTCCCGCCTGATAATATAGTTAATTGCGGGTGTAACTCAGCGGTAGAGTGCTTGCTTCCCAAGCAAGACGTCGTGGGTTCGAATCCCATCACCCGCTGTGGTGATAGCCAAATTAGAAAATGAGGATAAAGCTAAATAATAAACAATTGGCAGGGTTAGCACATCAGCTTCCTTTCGAAGTGATAGTAGAAGACCCGAGGGATGTTAAGGGCCTGTTGGAAATATTGGGCCACAATATGCCCTGGGATGAAATGGGGCTTAATAAATTTGGCGATCCCCTCAGGAAGCCAAACAGGGTAACCTTCTCTGTAGAGGCAGTTGACGGGGGATTTATTTGCGACATTCACCCTGCTTTCGCTATCTATATTTCCAATATCCTGACAGTAGAAAAATAGGCTGCACATAGTTTCACAAAGTTATGGGCCGTTAGCTCAGTTGGTAGAGCACCTGACTTTTAATCAGGGTGTCCAGGGTTCGAGTCCCTGACGGCTCACTCTCTGTTTCCCTGGTTAATATGGTTATACGACACCCCTAGTCAGACTGATCAGTCCATTCCAAGGACATTGACTCAGGTGTTACAATGTTCTTAATGAACGGCTATACATTAAGAGAGGCTGCCGAGGCTTTAGGGGTCTCAATGGTTACCGTTCGTCGGTATATCAAATCTGGCAAGCTCAAGGCCAGGTTAGTCTCTTCCAAGTTCGGAGATTCATATATTATCGACGACCTGCCCATGCTCACCAAGCCCTTATCAGATAATACCCTATCAACTCAACCACTTATCAATAGAATAGAGCAACTATCCCAGGAAGTCGGCTATTGGAAAGCTAAAGCAGAAATGCTTCAGGAAAGATTATTGCTTCTGGAAGCCCCTAAGCAGACCCCTAAGCAAAGATGGTGGCAAAGGCTATTCAGGCCTTGGCAGCGAACAGACAAGGCCTAATCACTAGCTCAGAGTGAGAAGGGCTAATCCATAAAGATTACACTATCAGCTCCGATTAGAAGCCATGTCCCACTGGACAGGTAGCACGACGTGGACATGGTTTAATGCCCTTTCTCGGGCCTCTCAAGTGCATTCTAGCGGTAATTCTAGGGATGTCATACCCTAAAATTAGGCCTAATACAAATTAGGGATTACATATTCACAATACCATCGCATTTCAGAAGGGAAACGCGAAGCTAAATCTGCAATAAACACGAGAGGTGGTGAGATACGGACCAATACAATTGTAGTTTCGCTACCGGGAGCCTTCTGGCCAGGGCTTTTCACCGAGGGCGATACGACACAGGTCAGTGATGAATATGTTGGGTAGATTGAACTGCAAGCTGGGCCGCCTGAACACTCCGTAACATACAGGACAGGAAGTTATAATGGCATCGGCACTGCACGCAATGGCATCCTCGAAGTTTTTCTTCTGGATGTCAACGGCAAGCTCCCGGTTAGTGTAGATAAGTGGGGCGGTGCAGCAGACGGCATTCAACCGCTCGTATTTTCTGTTGGGCCGCTCCACGCCGACAATCTCGAAAACCTCATCCATGAAGGCTTCATACTCAGGGATCCACCTAGTACCGCAGTTGGCCTGGTAGGCAACCTTCTTGCCCAGTTTGGTGATGTTCTTCTTGTTAGCCCACAGATAGTTGCGCAGGTATTCGAAGAGGTGCATGTACTTGAAGGGGACTTTGAAACCATACTCCTTGGCCTTTACGTGGGCGAGGACAAAGCCCTCATTGTGAATGTACACGATGTCCTTGCCCAACTTTGCCAAGTTGTCAATAACTCGCTGACCGTACTTTCCGACAAAGCTCGCCCCACCCATGTGCACGTAGCCTGCGAGAGAATTATACTCACCGCCTCTAACTATGGTCATACCTCTGAATAGCTGGCTGTCAAATGTGCCCTCGGGGAAGTTGTCAAACCGGAACGAGTCGAGTGACAGAGCAGGCTTATCAGGGTCGCCCGGTATCAACTGCTGGGGGTCTTCTCCCTCTTCGAATGCCCGGACTAATGCCTCGCGTGCCGGTTTGCCGACTACTACTATGGGGCAGGTGCCTATTTTTTCCTGCATTTTGAAGATAAGGTCAGAAGGGTCAGCTCCGGTCGGGCAGTAACCACTACAGGCCATACAGGTAGTGCACTTGCTCAATATTTCGGCGTCTTTGCCCTCCATGAGCAGCGTAATCTCAGCAATCGCCTTATCCCTATCATAACCGGCATACCTGCAGTTCACCAGGCAGTCGCCACACAGGTCACACTTCGAAGCATCCCACATTTTTGCCCTCCTTTATAGTAATAGTTTAATTTTTCTAAAATGTTAGCGCATATTATATCATCTTCCGCATTGGCAAGCGGAAGGGAAAGAACACTGGATGTTTCGATAGATGCAAACATTAAATCAAATTTAAACAGCCTAAAAACTCGTCATCCGAGATACCCTATCAACTCGCGGCTGTGACTTGGATGGCGCAGCTTAGCCAGTGCTTCTTTTTCAATCTGCCGTATTCGCTCCTTGCTGAGACCTAACTCTGTGCCAACCTCTGCCAGGGTTCGACTGTACTCATTGCCCAGCCCAAACCTCAACTCAATGATGCGTCGTTCTCGGGGTGTCAGCGACTCTAATGTTTTGCTCAATTCTTCCCTGAGCAGGCTTGCAGTAGACTGCTCCTCAGGCTGCAGAATCGCCTGATCCGCTATGAAATCGCCGAGTTGGCTTCCATCTTCTCCTACAGGTGTGTCCAAAGAAACCGGGACACCAGAAACCACCTTAAGCAGCGATTCTACCTTTTTGGACGGCAGTCCCGTCTCAGAAGCTAGTTCCTTATCAGTCGGCTGGCAGCCAAGTTTCTGAGCTAAGTTATTCCTTGCCCGTGTCAGCTTCGTCAGATCGTCAACCACATGTCCCGGCAGGCGCACAATGCGTGACTGGTCATTAACTGCTCTGTTGATTGCCTGCCAGATCCAGGGAATAGCGTAGGTACTGAACTTATAGCCCCTCCGATGGTCGAATTTCTGCACTGCCTGCATTAACCCGATATTGCCTTCCTGGATGAGGTCAGGTAGAGGCACGCCCCAATCAATATGTCCCTTGGCCACGCTTACCACCAGGCGCAAATTGGCTTGAATCATACGGTTAGTTGCCTGGCGCGCCTTTTCTCTTATTTGCTCAAAGTGCTTGACAATTTCCGAGCGATGCGCTTCCAGTTTGTCACGGAATTCCGGCAACTGCAGCATCTCCCCAAATTCGACCAGTGAACTTTTCTGGCCTGCCTCTTCCATGATATACCAGGGTATCAGCCGGCTGTCCAGTGACAATTCAATCACGCTCTTTTCGATTCTGGTTTGGCTTACTCCAGTGATTTCAGCTATAGCGCTGGATAATTGCTGATCGATATTGCCATCGATTGCACGACGTAGTTCCGGGTGCGATACTTTATCTGCTATACTCCCGTGAGAAGGAAGTTCCAGATACTGGTAAAGGGCTTCAAAAAGCAAACGCACCCGACTGAAGCGCTCCAACAATACCAACAATAGGTCGATTGCCGAAGGCTGAGCGCCATGCTCGGCAACCCAGTCCTTCTCGAGTCGGACAAGATGCTTGCCCTCCTCTATCTGGCTGGTCAGTATTTTTGTCTCTTCACCATTGAGAAGGGGAGTTTGCCCCACTTCATCGAAGTATAAATTCAACGAATCCTCATCAAGTTCAAACTTTTGCCTTTGAGGAGCAATCTTAATCTCGGGGAATTCTTCTTCCTGGCCAACCTCTTCACCAGCCAAATGCAAATCCTCATCTCCCGAAAAGACTTGTTCTCTATCTTTAACGTTGTCCAAAACCGTTATCATCTTCAACCTCCTTTGTACTCTTCATTCGGCCAACTGCAGCTTTCAAACACGATTATATATACAGAGGCAATCCTTGTATGCGACTTTTATCTCATGCAGACACGGTGACGAGACAGGGAAACATGGGATACTGGAAGATTAGCCAGGAAAACGGGTGAAAATACTGTATAAAAGTTGTTGGTTGGTCTCTAGGGTTCTTGGAGAATTATCTCAAAGGGGCAACTTATGGCCCCAGTGAGACAAACGGCTTCGCAGTCTGTGCACCAGTCGCACTCCACTGTTTCAATAATGGTAATAACATTGTTAACTATCGCCAGAGCATTTAAGTGGCACACGCCAACGCATAACCCACACCCATCACACTTTTGGGGGTCTATAACAGGCATTTCAGCCACGGCTTTCAGTCTCCATTCCAATTATTTTAAAAGTAAAGCTTGCCATCTGTCTGTGATTTTTGTCTCAAGAAGACACCTCCATTATCTTTTGGAGAGCTTCTTTATCCATAATTATTATGCGATGGCGATCCAACTTGATCGTCCCTTCCTCTTCTAATGCCTTTAGCGACCTGCCCACTACCTCCCGAGCAGTACCTGCCATAGCTGCCATTTCTTGCTGTGTAAGCCGTGGCCCACGGCCCATTTCACCTCCGATGTGCTCAAGGAGTATCTTGGCTACCCTGCCGATTACATGCTTGAAAGACAGATCCTCAACCAGCGATACGAGGTGACGCACTCGCCTTGCCAGCACCTTAATTACATTCAATGCTACCTGTGGATGGTCCCGGAGGATAGCTTCCATATCATTCTTCTTTATCCCATAAAGAAGAACGGGTCCCATAGCCCGAGCACTTACTGGATTTGGACCACCATCAAAGATAGGGACATCATTGAAGGACTCCCCGGGGCGCACAATGCTCAAGATCTGCTCCTTTCCTTCGGCCGAGGTCTTGAACACTTTCACCACCCCTGAAGCGACAAAATACAGATTCTCAGGCGGTTCACCCTCAAGCAAGAGCATTTCTGCTCTGTCGGCAGTTTTTTCAAAGAAGAGCTTTCTGATTGACTCCAGCTCAGCGAAGCCAAGATCGGAAAAATATAGAATGCTTTTCAAAAACTCCAACTGCACAGCCATACCTCATATCCTCATACGTGTAGTTTTAATAATGGAGAATTTAGCTAGGCCAAGATAGTTCCTTCCCTAATGTAGCTTCCTTCTTGAACTCTTTTTTACCCATGGGAGTGGTGCTTGTCTGAAGACCCCTCACAGCACCCTGGCTCTCCTGGATGACCACAACAGTTCTGTCTTCGCCAAATCTTTATAAAGTTATTGCGAAACACTAGTTTCAGCTTCCTTTCCAGAGGCATGGGCACTGACATATTGGTGAAAAACGCTCTTACTGTTGGCATATTAAGACCTCCTCAAAATACTCCTTGTTCTTCGACCTCAGGTAACGCTGCATATTGCTTCATTTACTGTCCCCATCTATGGTGTTTAACATAACTGCAAATCACCCTGATTTTAATAATCCGCCAGCTCTTTCGGTTCCTAGATTCTGCAAACCGAGATTACTGACTATCTGAAGTACGGCGTCGCTTTGGTTAAGAGTGTAAAAATGGAAATAACGTAAACCATGCTCCAAAAGGTCAGCACATTGCTCAGTAGCTACCTCTATACCAACTTTCTTTGCCTCCACAGCCGTAGAGCCTGCCTTTTCAAACCGTTGAATAACCTTATCCGGAAGTGTAGCGCCACATATTTGACTAAACCTTTTGGTCCTATCGATGTTAGTAATCGTCATAATACCCGCTATGATTGGGATTTTAATGTCTGCCTTAGCCACTCTTTCCAGAAAATCATAAAAGTAACTGTTATCAAAGAACATCTGAGTTATGGCGAAGTCAGCGCCGGCTTCGATTTTCTGTTTCGTGTAGTACATATCCATTTCGAGGTTTGGCGATTCGCAGTGGCCTTCCGGATAGACGGCTACGCTGATAGAAAAGCCTGACAAGGAGACAGCGAGTTGTACAAGGTCCTTGGCGTAACAGAAGCCGTCCTTTGGTGTAGTGAAACTCTCGGCTCCTTCAGGCGGGTCTCCCCTGAGAGCAAGCACATTTTCAATGCCGAGTTTCATGTAGTCTTCCAGAATAGCTTTAAGCTCGTCTCTATTCTGGTCGACACATGTCAGATGTGGCATGGGGACTAGAGAAGTCTCTTGCAAAATACGCAGTACGACATGCCTCGTATTCTTTAACGTACCGCCACCGGCCCCATATGTTACCGAAACAAAGGCGGGATTGAGGGCCTCAAATCTAGCAATATTCTTAAGTAGCTGATCTTCCGCTGCCTTATCCTTGGGCGGGAAAAACTCAAAGGAAAGGCTTTCCCCTTTCTCTGCCATGAACTGACCTATTCTCATATTAGTCACCCTCATATCGCCGAAATCACGACGACTCACATAAATTCCGCCAGGAGTTTCTCAACTCGACGGGGGTCAATTTTCTGTTTCACCAGCGGTTCTTCGCTCAGTGCCGGTAGCTGGTCTTCGTAAACCGGTAAATTTTCTTCGTAGATAATTCCGATGGGAATTCTCTCTCCCCATATAAGTGCCTTTTTCAGTGCTGCATTCTTGTCGCTGGGGTCATACCTTTCGTCTTCCAGATTATATACCCGTTCCCGATACCACTGGAAGGTATTCTTATGGTTGAATGAGACGCAGGGTTGCAGAATATCGATGAGGGCGAATCCCCGATGAGTAATACCCTTTTTAATAAGGTGGGAAAGGTGGTCTATATCCCCGGCGAAGCCTCTGCCGACGAAACTGGCACCGCTGACTATCGCCAGGGCGATAGGATTTACCGGGCTAGCTGCTCCATAAGGCGTCGTCTTAGTGATAAAACCGACATCACTGGTAGGGGATGCTTGTCCCTTGGTCAGCCCGTAGACCTGATTATTATGTACCAGATAGGTAATATCATGATTGCGACGGGCAGCATGGAGAAAATGGTTGCCTCCCTCGCCGTAGGCATCCCCATCGCCGCTGACGGCGATGACTATCAACTCAGAATTGGCAATCTTGGCGCCGATAGCTGGCGGAACCGGTCTGCCATGCAGGGAGTTGAACACATTGCCTCTGGTGTAGTGAGGTAGCTTGCCTGCCTGGCCGATACCGGAGACTAATAAGACCTGATGAGGCTCAATCTCCATCTCGATCAGTGCTCTATTTAATGCCTCCAATATGCCGAAGTTGCCGCAACCTGGACACCACGCCGGCTTAAGTCCGGCATAATCAGACACTGTAACCATCTTTAGCCCCCTTCCTTTCTCACTGCTTGGGCGATATAGGCTGGTGTAAAGGGCCGCCCATCGTATTTCAGGATTCGACCGCTAACATCATATCCCGTTTCTGCCTTTATGAGGCGGGCAAGCTGTCCCGTAGCATTGTTTTCAATGACGTAGCTATTTCGGGCCTTACTGACAGCATCGGCTACCGCCTTCGCCGGGAAAGGCCATAGTTCATTGAGGTGAAGCATATTGACGCTGGCGTCTTCCTTGCGTAGGATATCCACTGCCTCATGGATAGCCCCATAAGTACTGCCCCAGCCTATAAGAGTTGTTTCCGCCTTTTTAGAACCATACTTCTGTGGTGTGCCGATCTCCTTTTCAAGTGGAAAAAGCTTCCGCAGTCTTTTCTGCACCTGTGCCGTCCTCTCCCCAGCATCTTCCGTGAGGTGTCCTTCTTCATCGTGCTCGTCGCAGTCGGTGACCACCAGTGCCTTGCCCAGACCGGGGAAGGCGCGGGGAGAAATACCGGACTTTGTTACCCTGTGTCTCATGTACTCCAAGGGGTTATCCTCTTTCTCTGAAAATAACGTGCCGCGGTCAATTGTTATCTGCGAGAGGTCTAACGGGTCAACGGTGGCGTAGGAGCTTGCCAGATGATGGTCGGTTAAAATAATAACCGGCAGTTGATATTTTTCTGCCCAGTTAAAAGCGTTGAACGTTACCCAGAAGGCATCTTCAATGGTAGCCGGTGCCAAGACAGCCCTGGGGAAATCGCCGTGGTGAGCATGAAGCACAAACTGAAGGTCACCCTGTTCCGTTCGGGTAGGTAAGCCTACAGCTGGACCCGGTCGCTGCCCATCAATTATCACTATTGGTGTTTCAGTAATGCCCGCCAGCCCTATGCCTTCCACCATGAGGCAAAGGCCGCTGCCAGAGGTGGCAGTCATGGCCCTAACACCAGCGTAGGCAGCCCCAATAGCCATGTTGATGGCAGCTATCTCATCCTCAGCGTGGACCATTACCAAGTCAAGGTCTTTTGATTTGGCTGCCATATATTCCATGATAGAGCTGGCAGGGGTCATAGGATAGGCAGCCATGAATTTGCATCCTGCGGCAATGGCCCCCAGAGATATTGCCTCATTGCCGTTGAGCAGCATTCTCTTAGTCTCAGAAAGGGGCTTGATCTTACGAAAGTTGCCTTTGTGCTCAGACTTGACATAGTCGTATCCCGCCTCTGCCGCTGCAATATTCCTATCGCCAACTTCGCCCTTCCCAAACCGGTCTACCAGAACCGTATTTAACATGTTCAGATCGTAATTTACCGCGGAAAGGGCAGCACCGAGGGCGACGGTGTTGATCATGAGCTTGTCTCCAGCCTTTTCTTCGGCCAGCTTCTCCAGCGGTATACTCAAAAGGCTACCATTATTACCGCCGACTCCCTTTATCTTTGCGCCGTCGAAAATGATAATGCCTTGAGTAACCATATTCGGCTGGTGCAATTCGATACTGTCTCTGTTAAGCGCAATCAGTATGTCCACGTCTTCGGCAATAGCATTTACATTGCCGTCACTGACTCTGACGCGGAAGAAGTTATGTCCGCCTCTTACTCTTGACTCGTAATCCTGGTCAGCGAAGACGTGGTAACCGCCGCGGGCAAAGACTTTAGCCAGCATGAATCCTGCCGACTGCACTCCCTGCCCGGCTTCTCCCCCAACCATAAAATTAAAGTCAATTGGCATTAATCACCTCTAGACTAGCTCTTCTTATGTTTGCCGATAACCTCATCCACCCACTTCATAGCAGCAATCATGGTGGGAAAACCCGCCGTGGTAAACGCCAGAAGCACAGCATGGCGGAGCTCATCGGTGGTTACGCCTTCTGCAAGCGCCCGTCGGGCGTGTGACCTTACCCCGCCCTCTGAACTCAAGCCAATGGCAATGCCCAGCTTTATCAGTCGCCTTGCCTTTTCATTCAGCGGACCCCAGCCATGACATTCGAGAGCCAACTCGTCATAAGCTTTGGCGATCTCAGAAAATTGCTGCTGAAATTCTTTGTAGACATTCGGCAAATAAGTCACAATACTCCTCCTTTCGTTATTATGCTCGTTATGTGCTCTTGATTATCGCCCCCCGGCTCAAATGTTGGGTACGCACCCGGGCGCTCTGATCATTAACACGGGAATGCCGCTGGCTCTGAGAACTTTGTCAGCGACACTGCCATGAGCCCACCGGCTGGGACCGGAGCGACCATGGCTCGCCATAACAATCAGGTCACATCCATACTGTTTCGCGTAGCCGACTATTGCCTCATCAGGCTTCCAAAGAAGCACCTCTGTACTTACATTGATTCCTTTAGCTGCCATTGCTTTAGCTATTCTGTCAAGATATTTCTGTGCCTGCTTCTCTTTCTTGCCGAATGCCTCCGGTATAAGTCGCTGACCCAGTGGCTGGCTGGGCTCCTCAAGGGCTCTATAGCCCTTAACACGCTCAGTAACACTGACCAAGATGACCTCTTCTGTGTCGCAGCCTTTAGCTAACTCTTCTACATGGGGAAGTGCACACTCGGCCAACTTAGAGCCATCTAATGGAACTAAAATTTTCTTGTACATTTTGACCTCCTTCTGATCTTCTTACACGATTGACCGGACAGGACTCATATTTGCAGTTTCGTTCCTAACATATCATTCCCTCCTTCTGACATATCCTGATTCAGACTAAAGCCTCGATTATTGCCTTATTGAATTTCGGCAGGTCAGCAGGTTTACGCGCGGTGATGATATTGCCATCCCTGACCATCGGCTCATTAACCCAGATAGCGCCGGCATTTTTCAGGTCTACCGCTACCGAAGGCCATGAAGTTACACGGCGCCCTTTGACTATATCGGCTGAGATCAGAAGCTGCGGCCCGTGGCAGACTGCGGCTATTATCTTGCCCTCAGCGTGCGCCTTTCGTACCAGATCAACCATCGGCTGGTACAGGCGCATCTTGTCCGGAGCATAGCCGCCGGGGATAATTATGGCATCAAATTGACTGGCTTCAACCTTATCGGCGGTTGTGTCTACTGTCACTTCGGCCAGGCTTCTCTTTCCCCTGTAACTTTTCTTTGAGCCACTGCCCACAATCAACACTCTAGCACCGGCATCTTTCATCGCTCGCAGTGGTTCCGTGAGTTCAGAGTCTTCAAAATGCTCCTCAGCCAGAATGGCAATGCGCTTTCCTGCAAGCATACGTTATCTCCTTTCTGAATTGGTCGTCTCTCTCCTGGTTTGAGCTTTTTTCACCTTCCTTTTGCGTGGTGTGGAATTATTTGAAGTAAGAAGGTCAAGCGAAATCTCATCATCTTGAGCCACCAGCAAATGCAGGTCTTCGGTGATGCCATCAATGCATCCGAGAACCGGCATTATCGCTTCAGCCAGGCTTTGTTTGTCTGCAGCTTCAACCATGGCAATGACATTGGGATACCCTTCCAGCCGGTCAGCAAGAATAACCTCTGCCCTGCTCCGCAGCATTTGAACCGCGTATTCGCAGCTCCTATCTACAATATCAAGTAACATGTACGCCCTTGCGCTCATTTCTTTGCACCTCTTTATTCACCCATGATTTCTGGACGATGCCACGCTGCGATAAGATGGGACTCGAAGCAATCCAGCGTTTGCCATCCGGGGCAGAAGAGCACAAGCTCATGAACATCGAGAATGGAACGTACTGTCGTCCTGTTTAAAGACTGAGTTTGCGGATGTTGGGCTAATACAACCACCATTGATTTTCTCCAGGAATACTTCGGTAGGGATATTCTATAAAGCAGGCAATGGAAAAGTCATAAAATGCAGGGGGAAAAAGTTACAAAACTATGACATTTGGGAAAGTATTGGAGAGGTCGGGCAGAAAGCACTTTCAGGCGGACTGCAGGTCCATGATGTAGCCTGTCTTGGGTATGGTGCGAATGAGCTTGGGATTGTTAGGTTCACTCTCTATCTTTTCTCTTAGCCGGCTAATCCACGTGCGCAGTATCTGTATATCGTCCCGATACTCAGGCCCCCAGATTCGTGTGAGAAGGTCACTGTACAGCATAAGGCTCCCGGCATTCTGGGCAAGCTCGCTGAGCAAAAGCCACTCGATGCGGGTCAAGCGAGCTTCTTTTCCTCGTACAATGACAAGGCGCTTTTTGAAATCAATGACCAAATCACCCAGGGAAAGTTGGTCACGGATTTTCCGTTTCTCATCTGGTGACAGACGCCGCCTCACCGCCTCAATTCGTGCTATCAGTTCATCGGGACTGAAAGGCTTGGCCAGATAGTCGTCGGCACCGAGGCTGAGACCCTTCACCTTATCTGGATTGGTTCCCTTAGCGCTGAGGATGATAACCGGTACCGGGGAAAAGGTACGGAGCTCCTTTAATGTCTCAAAGCCGTCCTTTTTGGGCATCAAGATATCAAGCACCACCAGGTCCGGCTCCTGCGCCTGCACCTCCTCTAAAGCCTCTACTCCATCGCTGGCGGTAAGAACCTCGTAGCCTGAAGCCCTTAGCTTGGAGCTGAGGAAATTAAGAATGCGCTGCTCATCATCAACTACCAGTACCTGGAACTTTTTCATGGTCTGACCCTTTGCATGCCTATTCACTCCAAATCATATGCGTAAATGTTAACGATGTCAAAGCACCTCTTCAGCATTTTGTTGACTGGCTAGCCAGGCAGAACTAGAATATGAACAGTTGGCCTGATTAGTAGGCTGATGCAAGGAGGATGCCGATGGAAGATGAACTTAGAAACAGCGGTATTGATGTGATTGGCGGCGTACCCTGGGGTACCCACTTCTGCCAGTTTTATAAGACCAAAAAGGACCTGATTGATATACTTGTCCCTTACTTCAAAGTCGGCCTGGAGAGTAATGAATTCTGCATGTGGGTTACATCCGAACCCCTCATGGTAGCCGAGGCCGAAGAAGCCATGAGGAAGGCAGTTAACGATTTCGACGAATACCTGCGCCGGGGGCAGATAGAGATAATCCCATATAACGAATGGTATCTGCTGGGAGGCACATTCGATGATGACCGTGTGCTGAAGGGCTGGATCGACAAGCTGGAGCAGGCCCTGGCCAGGGGTTACTCCGGGCTGCGGCTGACGGGCAACACGTTCTGGCTGGAGAGAAATCAGTGGCAGGCTTTCACGGAATATGAGGCCAAGATTAACGATGTCATCGGGAAATACAGAATGTTGGCGATTTGCACATACTGCCTGGACAAATGCGATGGCATCGCCGTGATCGACGTGGTCAAGAACCATCAGTTTGCGTTGGCTAAACAGGAGGACAGGTGGGATATCATCGAAAGCTCTATCTACAAGCAGGCTAAAGAGCAAATTGCTCACCTGGCCTCATTCCCGGAACTTAACCCTAATCCCATCCTCGAGCTGGATATAGCCGGAAATATCAAATACCTGAACCCCGCTACCGAAGCGCTTTTCCCCGATTTGCCGTCACAAGGATGCCAGCATCCCTTTCTGACAGATTGGGACCTCCTGCTTCGTGCACTCAGGGAAAAGAAGCCGCACACGCTCACCCGTGATATCAAAATTGGTGAATTCTGGTATGAGCAGTCATATGTTCTGTTACCATCAACTGGTGATGTGCGTCTCTACGCCAGGGATATCACGAATCGCAAGCAGGCGGAGCAGACATTGCGGGAGAGCGAACAGGACCTGAACCGTGCTCAGGCGGTGGCTCATACGGGAAGCTGGCGCCTGGATGTGCGGCGCAACCAGCTTCTGTGGTCCGACGAGACCTACCGAATCTTCGGCATCCCCAGGGAAACACCAATGACTTATGAAACTTTCCTCTCAAGCGTTCATACGGAGGACCGGGAATACGTTGACCGGAAATGGATGGCGGCTCTTCACGGCGAGCCATACGACATTGAGCACCGCATCGTTGTGGGCGGCGAGGTAAAGTGGGTTCGCGAGAGGGCCGAACTGGAGTTCGATTCAAAGGGTGAGCTTAAGGGTGGATTCGGCACTGTTCAGGACATCACCAAGCGCAAACAAGTGGAAAATGAACTCAGAGTCAAAGCCTTCGCCGTTACTTCAGCTGCCAGTGGCATTGCCATTGCGGATATGGATGGCATTGTGACTTATGTGAATCTTGCCTGTCTCAGCATGTGGGATTACGAACAGGAAGAAGAGGTGCTTGGTAAGCATACTACCAACTTCTTTGCAGATAAAAATGAGTTTGGTGTGGCGCTGAAGGCAGTCTTGAAGGAAGGTGTGTGGCAGGGCGAAGCCAAGGCTATGCGGAGTGATGGGTCAACTTTTGATGTGCTGGTCCTGGCAAACCTGGTTGCCGATGCTGATGGCGAACCCTTCTGTATGATGGCTTCCTTTGTGGATATCACCGAACGTAAAAAACTTGAGCAGCTTAAAGATGAGTTCATTGGACTCGTATCCCACGAATTGCGGACACCATTAACTGTAATCGGCGGCTGTTTGAGTACTTTACTCACCGAGTGGACCCGCCTGTCACCAAGCGAGGTACAGCAACTCTTCAAAGATGCCCTTCTAGAAAGCGAGTCTCTCTCCCACCTGATAGAAAACTTGCTGGAGCTTTCACGAGCCCAGGCTCAGCAACTGGCCCTTTATTCTGAACTGATTGACGTTAAAAGCCTGGTTAGAGAGACACTCCATAAGATAAAACAACAGGCTCCTTCACACCGGTTCGTCACCTCTGTCCCGAGTGAGCCTATGTTAATGCATGCTGACCCACTGAGAATCGAACGCATCCTCTATAACCTTCTGGACAACGCAGCCAAGTATTCTCCGCCGGGCAGCCAGATAAAAGTCTCAGCTAATGCAGAGCCGGAGCGTTTAGTCATAGGGGTCAGCGACCATGGTAAAGGTTTATCCTCCAGCGAGCAGACCAGAATCTTCGGCCCATTCCAGCGTCTGGAGAATAACAGACCCGACCAAGCCAGAGGGGCTGGGCTCGGCTTGATGGTTTGCCGGAGACTGGTGGAAGCCCATGGTGGGGAAATATGGGTGGAGTCTAAAAAAGGTAGGGGTTCAACCTTTTTCTTCAGTCTGCCTCGTAGAAAGGGCACAGATGCAGAAAGGGTTAGACTTGAGACAGCAAAATGAACAAAATTGCTAACACTCTTGCTAACGAACTTTTCACCACCATAAAAGGCAAGGTGGTACCGAATTGCACCGCCTAATCTAAATATCATACTGTAAGGTTATTATTTACTTGTTAGCTCCCTCAAAAACAAAGTTTTTGCTTTTAAAATTACATTACACAAAAACCATAATGTGCAGGTAAGTCTCAGGGGCATGCGTCGCCACCCAACAAGATTGACTTCTGCGTACTAAGGCAACAAAAGCAAGCAAAGATCAATGTGTTCTGCATCTTTCGTTGAAGATTCCTGGCACTGAAGTTCAGGAGCTTACGGACTACTCAGTGCGATGTCCTCAGGCCAGATGAGACAAAAATCACATACAAAAATCTTGCAACCACGTAAACTAGAATTCACTTGTATTGTTGACTTGTGCGGCTGTTGGGAGAGTAGCTACAGAAACGGATGAAAAGAGGAGGAGCATTATGATAGCGAATATACCCAAACAGGCGAGACCTGACTTGCAGGTGGACGGAGGCGATGTAAATCTGGTGAATGTAAATAAAAGAGTAGCGGCGTTGAAGCTAAAAGGTGCATATGGCACTGCCCAAAGGAGAAATTATGTCTAGACTATTCAAGCTCTCCATGCTCTTAGTTTTCATACTAGTGCTATCTGTTTCAGCTTGTTGTGGTAGCGAAGTGTCGCCAGATAGTAATGACCAATACCCAGTACAAGAAGGAGACGATATGTCCGACAAGGTTGTCAAGACTGACGAGGAGTGGCGGCAAATACTCACACCTGAACAATATGAGGTTACGCGGAGGAAGGGTACTGAACCACCATTTACAGGCAAATTTTATGACTTTCACGAACAAGGTATCTATAGATGTGTATGCTGTGGTAATGAGTTGTTCAGTTCAGAGACAAAGTTTGATTCTGGAACAGGATGGCCAAGCTTTTGGGCTCCCATTTCGGATCAGAGCATCGAAACCGCCATAGATACTAGCTACGGAATGGTAAGGACCGAGGTAATGTGCCAGAGGTGTGATGCCCACCTTGGACACGTATTCGAAGATGGCCCAGCACCGACGGGTCTTCGTTATTGCATAAATTCAATTGCGTTAGATTTCATAGAAACCGAAAAGGAACACGAGTAGGAAATGACAGGTTTGAATAAAGCAACTATACCATTATTACTGGGGGCAATATTAATTGCTGCTATTCTGGCTGGGATTCTTGTCGGTTGTTCCAAGGAGGGTACGACAGTGAATTTTCCAAAGGACGGTGTAATTCCTGGTGACTCTATACCTCCCATAGATGCGTCTGCGCCGGCGCAAACTGAAACAGCGACTTTTGCCTTGGGCTGCTTTTGGGCTCCAGACTCCATCTTCGGGAGTCTGGACGGTGTCGTCCGAACCCGTGTCGGATACGCAGGTGGTACAACAGAAAGTCCTACTTACCACAATTTGGGTGACCATACTGAGACTATTCAAATTGATTACGACCCGACTCTAATCTCCTATGAACAGCTACTGGAGATTTATTGGGATAGTCACAATCCGACAGTGCAACCCTGGTCAAGGCAATATATGTCCATAGTGTTCTACCATAACAACGAGCAGCGCGAACTAGCTATGGAAACCAAGCAACTTGAAGAGGCTAACTTAGGTCGCCCGGTTTACACTGACATTATTCCCTTTTCCGAGTTTTATTTGGCCGAAGATTATCATCAGAAGTACTACCTGCAACAGGTACCAGAGCTTATGGAAGAGTTATCTGCCATCTATCCCAATTTTGCCGACTTCATAGATTCCACTGCTGTGGCACGCATCAATGGATACGTCGGTGGTCACGTGACCTTCGAAGATCTTCAAGAGCAGTTAAACTCTTTTTGGCCTGTCTCCGGTTGAAAATGAAATTATGTTAGAAATTGGCCGTCGAAAACTGTCAGGCTAGCAGATCTCCAAATGGATTTCTATTTTTCATCGAATAAACTATTGTGATTGTGACCCAAAAATATAAAGCGGAGCACTGAACCAAGTACGCAGCTCCTTGAGAATTGCTTTGTGGCACTGCTATTCGACAAAAACTTTGACCGTTTCTCCATCACTGCTCGCCACATCCACTTCAAGGTCACTCAAGGCTTCGAGAAGTTCGTCTAGGTCTTCTGGCTTCAGATTACGCATGTCGAAATCTATACCTTTCTCACGCAGAGCCCCGGTAACTTTATCTCTGGCCTCGGGTGGTAGCAGAGAAGTGAACTTCATGCCGGAGCGTATTAGTGCCATGGGCACACGTATATTGACACGATCGCCCTTACCACCATGCTCGTGGTCAAGGCCAGGCAACACGCAGACGTGCAGGTATTTGGACTTCATTCTTGCTGCTGTCCCTGCCTTTGGAGTGCCTTCAGATGTGCTCCCTTCAGGTTCCAGCACACTGAGGAGCCGATAAGCTTCATCAGTGCTTATTTTGTTTTCAGCAAGCATTTCTAAGATTTTTTTCTTGTTCTCATCCATTTTAATATCCTCCTTCAACGTTTATACGGCAGAAATATACACATAATCATGGCCACTCTGAACATCGACCTTAAGGCCACGCATTGAGTTGAATACCTCGAAAGTAGCTCCGAAAATGTGCAGCGCCCTCTTCCGCCAGCCCCTCGGCCAGAAAACGAGGATTGCGATTAATATCAGCGGTGACACGATAATAAACAATGCCAGCGCCAGCGGCAGCAGTAAAAAGAGGGGTAGCCACAAGCCGAATCCCCTTCCCTCACCTCGAATTTTCACATGCATCAACATAGGTGGACGCTTCATTTCGATAACCTCCCTATTGCTTCCTCAGCGGAGATTTCACCGCGCTCCAGCTCGCCAATCACATCTTCCTCAGCGGCAATATTGACGATCTCGACAAACTCAAATTGCCCGGCGATGCGGTTAAGCCTGTTTTTCACTGTAGGATAGCTTATGCCGAACATTTCCTCCATCTCTTTGATGGAGCCGTGACAGCGGATAAATGCCATCACAAAGACCTGGTCCTCGGCTGAGAGATTGGCTAGAGGCGGTGGTGCAAAGCTGCCCTCGATGGCGATTCCGCTATCGACCACACGGACCCGTTCAACCGTTACGGGCTTACCCTGGGTCATTTTTGTTAGCTCATTCCACTCTGTAGTCATTTAGTCTCCATTATTAAAATCAATATGTAAGTTAAATATCTTAATATATTATAATGTTATTAATTAATTTTGTCAAGTCCTTATGCGGATATTTTTAATAAAATTTCAAAAAGATGGAAATGCGGAACCCTGTGCCTCTGCCTTTTAATCAGGATGTCGTCACAGGTTCGAATCCTGTACGGCCTACCAGCTAAATCAATTGTCAATAGTCAAAAATACTAATTTATGATATAATCGCTAGTTACGATTATTTAACGGGAGTGATCAACAAAATGGTCAGCAAAGCCGAATGGGCTGTAATCAAAGCTAGTCACAAGAACAGGTGTGTGATATGCGAAAAAACCGAGAAGCATGTAGGGATTCTTGAGAAAGTCCACATTAAAGCACGTTCGCGAGGCGGAACCCAAGTTCTCCCAATGTGCCCAACGCACCATAAGATGTATGACCAAAACAAACTCTCAGCTACACAACTGAAAAAGATAGGGCAAACTCCAGCAACAGCGAAGCGCCTAACACCCGCTAAAAAGAGAGGGGAAAGGGACATTTGGGAAACCTGGTTTTAGACCGTTTATTTCTAACATCTTTGCCGACTCTTGTAGCACTTTGACAAAATCACCAAGAAATAACTAATATATAATTTGGTAAGAACTTAATCTGGAGGGATATAATTATGCCTAGAGTGAGAAAAGACAGAAGTGACATGAAAATAGGTACCTTTGAAAGTAAGCACGGTTTGCCTTCTGGAACAATGAGGAATCGAAAGGGTAGAGATATCAGATCAGATGCAAGGCTTAGAACCGTCAGAAAAAAGCAAAATAATCATTAAGCTTTATTTATTCTTTTTACAAGCTCCGAGCGTTTTCGTTTGTTACTTGAAATCAATAAATACAAACTCCATGCAAAATCGGTGAGGACAAATGGAAAAACCCAAAAAATTCGAAGATTATATCGATTGGTGGAACGAGAATTTTGATACTCAGATAGATTTAGCTGCAAGAAAGCTATATGATTATGTTTCTACACTTGTTAAATACGAATTTGAGAATTCAGATGGATATAAAAAGTTTATACATCAATTATACAATTATGAGTCGGAATATAGACGTAGCTGTGGCTATGACCTTCTTATGAAAAAACCAGAGGAAATCGAGCTTTACACCAAAGAATGGGAAAAGTTCATATCGAAGGTCTGGAGGACGAATGTAGTTCATAACACCAACTGGAAAAAGGAAAATTGGAATCATGAAGACTGTCGACCAGAGGGAGGTTGGATCACTCCAGATAATTGGTTTGAGGAAATACATGACATTGTGAGGACTAGAATAGTTGTCAAGTATTTTGATGGGGTAGAATTATTACTCGATAAAATGCACAATCACTTTGAAGATTGTGGTTGTGAGTGTAAGCCAGACTGGGAGGCAAAAGAAGAGGGTTACTACGCGGCACATCTCCATGTAATATGGGATTATGAACTACCGGTTGGACTAGAAATACAGAGAAAAAGAATATGCGTTGAAATGCAGGTGACCACACAAATGAAAGATGTAATTACTGCACTTACCCACAAATATTATGAGCGAAAAAGGGAAAGCCTCGAGCTACCTGACGTCAAATGGCAGTGGGACTATAACTGTGATGAGTTTTCACCGAACTACATCGGCCACATTCTCCATTATATTGAAGGCGCAGTAATGCAAATAAGAAACAGGGAGCAAGAAAATGACAAAAGCTAATTTGTTAAGCTGGCACTCTGTCAAAAACTATCTCGACTCAATTGGAATGATTTCTGATATTGATATTAACCAAGTAAGAGAAATATTTAATAAAGGGGAAATCCTTTGCCCTGAAGAATTGAAGATGATATTTATTTCCAACTACAAAGAAACTAATGGAAAGGACAAATTTAAAGACCTATGGTTATTCTCGGATAATTGCTTGATTGAGGTTTTAGGTTTCAACAAACAGGAAACACTGAAATTTGACATTACCATATTCCGCAAGAACATCCATACCATTTGTATTGAGACTAGCAATCTCAATTTCTCGCAGAGCGCAAAAGATGATTCTAAACTACACATCGAATTTTATATACTTAATGGCTTTTCTTGTGATCAATTAGCTTATGGAAGCAACTGTGATGTTCTGATGTCCATCTACAAGAAATATCTTATACCCAACTTAGTTAGCGGACAAACATCAATTCTATACTAGACTTAAGCAATTTATGTGCTTTTTGCTGCTTTTTCAATTAATTATTAAATATGAATTTTTATTATGAACAAAATTGCTAACATTTTTGCTAACGAACTTTTCACCACCACAAAAAACCAAGAGTGACCTAGCGGTACAAATCGAAGCTAAATCGCTTATAAAAAGGTATCAAGAATTACTTCTTTTCACGCTCAGGGACATACCTTTTGTATCTTTTAATCAGGGTGTCACAGGTTCGAATCCTGTACGGCCTACTCTCTGTTTCCCCTTTTTTCTGCCAACATTAAATTAAATTTAACCAGCCTCTTTTTGTGAAGGAAGGGAAAGAGCACTAGATATTTTGGTAGAAAGGGCATAATGTTAAAATTAGTTATATGCCAGCGAATTTACCGCCACAGTATTTTGAGGCTGAGAAGAGATATAGGTCAGCCAGGGAGCCAGAGGAAAAAATTGCCGCCCTGCAAGCAATGCTTGCCATTATGCCCCGGCATAAAGGCACCGATAAGCTTCATGCCGCGCTGAGGAGGAAGATTGCTAGGTTTTCGCAAGAGGCAGAAAAAAAGTACGCCACAGCCAGGAGAACAGGCTTCTATATTAGCAGGGAGGGTGCCGGACAGGTAATGCTGGTCGGACCAGCCAATGCCGGGAAATCACAGCTATTAGCGGCGGTAACCGAGGCTATTACAGAAATAGCTGAATATCCCTTCACTACCAAAACCCCGATTCCGGGGATGATGAAGTTTGAAGATACCCAGATACAACTGGTGGATACGCCGCCCATCGGGCACAAAGAAGTGAGAGTACTGTTAGCAAATAGCCTCAGAAACGCCGACCTCATTGCCGTTGTAATAGATTTATCCCGGGAGCCAATAAGCCAGGTAGAGGCAGCTCTCCAAGGGCTAAGAGACGCAAGAATAGAACCCTTACCAGATGGTGGTACACAAGCAACTCCGGGAAGTTATCCCAGGAAGATGCTGATCGTGGGGAACAAGAATGAGCTGGCAGGTTCCAACGAGAACTGGGAGCGCTTGCGCTCGCAATATGCCAGGCTGTTTCCCCTGGTTTCCATTTCAGCCAGGGAAGGTAGCGGCCTGGAGGAGTTCAAAAGAGCAATTTACCAAGCCCTGAATATAATCCGTGTTTATACCAAGACCCCCGGCAGCAAGGCCGACCTGAGTGACCCTATGATACTGGAGAAGGGCAGCACACTGGAAGAAGCTGCTGAGAGCCTACACAAGGACTTCTATCAGAATTTGAAGTATGCTGTCGTTTGGGGCTCAGGAAAGTATGACGAGCAGAGAGTTAGCAAGGAACATGTACTTCAAGATGGCGACATAGTCGAGTTTCATATCTAGAATTACGCAGTTATTTTCTGGCTCTGATAAATTGTGCTATCCCCACTCCCAGGACTGCTGCTCCCAGTACAGCCTTGGAGCGAGGCGATGGACAGACTAAGATAGTGATGACCATGGCACCGAGGACAATTTGAGTAATTGCCAGCTTCAAAGCCCAGATGGCGGATTTAGGACAGGTTATTGACTTTCTGTACTTCATTAATCATAATGGAAACTGTAGCTTCAAATTCAGCAAAGGAGGTAAAGGACTATGAAGATGCCTATAACTGGATTGATGATGGGGCTAATAGCGATTGTTATTGGAATATTGATTCTAGCTGTACCCGACTTGCTGCGATGGACCCTGGGAATTGGCTTTATCGTGGTTGGTATACTAGCCATCCTGAGAAAGTGACACTACGCATATAGCCATCACTGGATTAGTCGCTGGCCCCACACGAAGGTATATTTCGGGAATGCCCCGGCTGTTATCAGTGAAAACTAACAGGCTGTCAAGCAGCGGAGTATCCGTCATCCAGAAATAATGCTGTTAAGGGACAGGAAATTTCGGTAAAGAATAGGGGGTGTAGCATGGCTGTAGAACATTACGGAGAGGTATACCAGTGCAAAATCTGTGGCAACAAGGTGGAAGTAATAGAGGTTGGTGGCGGCACACTTATGTGCTGCGGTAAGGAAATGAAGAGCGTAGAAGATAAACCTGAAACCACAGTAAACTTACCGGATTCCGGCGGCGGATAAACTATTGACTTGTTGGGTAACTACATTGTTGCTGGAACGAGGAGCACTGAAGCACTTATCAGCCAAGCCTGCCTACTTCCCCAAGAATTTCTTCCACGTATCCAAAAGTTCCTTGGCGTAGGGGAACCCCAGATAATGAACGTCGCAGGGAAATTTTTCACACCTAAAGCAATAGTCAACCTTATTCTTTATGGCGCACTCAAGCACAGGGCAGGACATCCCCCATCCCTTCAGTGTCTCCATGAACGCTGGCGCCTTCGGATCGTTCCCGGGAGCGCATCCTGGGCATATCTCCTTTTCATGAAGTGCACAAATCTCACAAGCTATACCGCATGCTGCTGGCATTCTACACCTCCTTCTCGTTTCCTAAATTTTTATCCCCTTGCCCACGCAAATCCTCATTTATATATTACCACTGGATGTTCTTAAGTCAATATTCGCTGGAAAAAGTTGCGATGTGCCACAATTTTTCCGCCAGGGCCTCAATATACTCCCGGTTTTCCAGCTTCGCCCGCCACTCTGACGGAATGGCTTCTATGCCGAGATACGCCCCTGAAATAGCCCCGGCCATGGCGGCTATAGTATCAGTATCGCCGCCCAGGCTTATAGCATAAATCACGGTATCCTTGTAGGATTGAGGCTGCCTTAGAAAGCAATAGATAGCCGTAGGCACTGACCTTGGTGCCTCTATACCATTTCCCAGCACGGCGACCACCTTCGCCTTATCTTGCTCGCCAAGCAACTCTCTTATTTGGGCTACTTTTTCCTTGTATAATTGATCCTGGATGAAATTCTGGAGCCTGGAGAGAAAAGCCTCCCTGTCAATCTCTTCATCTGAAGGCGTGTTGAGAGCCAGGGCTACAGCGCAAGCCTGGAGTGCTGCTCCTTCCTTGCCCAATTCGTGAGAATGAGTGATGGAGCTTGACTGGTAAGCGATTTCCCTTAGCTTCTCCAGGTTACGGGAATACAGAAGTCCTACTGGCGCTACTCTCATGGCTGAGCCGTTCCCAAAAGAGCCGCCCCGGTAAAGTCCATTTGCGGCGCTATACCAAGCCTCGCCGCTCTTTATCATCCCAAAAATTATGGGGGGTCCTGGTCCGTAGCCACGCCATGGCTCAGCATCATAATTTTTTATGAAGGTTTGTGCCATGTGTTCTCCATCGAAGCCCTTGCTTTCTATCAGGGATTCGGCAATGCCGATGGTCATGTGGGTATCATCGGTGTAAATTAGCTGCTCCAGCTTCTCAGCAAGGGAAACGATATCCTCGCTTCTGGACATTCCTCTTCCTTCCCGCCTGGCGCCCAGAGCATCGCCGATTGCCGTCCCTACCAGGCATCCCAGAAATTTCGACTTTAGTTTTCCTTTATGCACGTCCATCATCGCTCCACGCTACCTCTCGCAACCAGTCTATAATTTTATAATTAGTGATGCTTCAAGATAAAAATGTTCAGGCAGCGACTTTCAATAGTTGCAATTTTTAAAGCGCTTTATTATACTTAAATTAGTGGTTATAAGCGTAGGTTACCACGTCTCTAAGAAAGCTCTTTCGAGCTCGTTTGCGAACGTTGGATGACCGAAACTCGAGCCAAGTATTATAAGAAAGGAGGTCGTCCAATGGGATTTACAGAAAAAACGCTACAATGTTCTGACTGTGGTGCTACATTCACCTTTACTGCTGAGGAACAAGAGTTCCATGCTAGTAGGGGATATACTAATGAGCCCAAGCGTTGCCCAGCTTGCCGTGAAGCAAAGAGAGCCCAGTACAATAGCTCCAGAGGTTACAGCTCTAGCCGCCAAATGTATCCCGCAGTATGTGCTGAGTGTGGTAAAGACTGTGAAGTGCCCTTTGAGCCTCGAGAGGGCAGGCCAGTATATTGTAGTGAGTGCTACAACAAGATGAAATCGGGCAGTCAGCAATAATTTAATGCAGCTGGATTCAAAGGGGGCTAGAACCAAACCCAGCCCCCGAAGGTTTAGAAGCAGAAGAATTCAGCGTGTTCTAAAAAGTTTGGTTGCACGAAGGGTAAGGCTATAAAAATTGAAAGGGGGTTAATATTGTGAATATATATGTAGGGAATTTATCTCGCGAGGTTGCCGAGGATGAATTGCGCCAGAAATTTGAGGCTTTTGGACAGGTCACATCGGTAAACATCATTAAGGATAGGTACAGCGGCGAATCCAGAGGTTTTGGGTTTGTTGAGATGTCAACGAAATCTGAGGCCCAGGCTGCAATCAACGAGCTTAATGGAACATCACTGGGAGAGCGGACTCTCAGTGTTAGTGAGGCACGCCCTCGCACCGAAGGCGGCGGCGGCAGGAGGCCCTATGGCGGAGGCGGTGGGTTTGGTGGAGGAGGTGGAGGAGGTAGACGGCGCAGTAGATACTAAACTACCAGTATCTTACGAATTACGACCTTTATAATAGTGACTTGAAGTTCCCGGCTGAGGCAGGGAAGCCTGTTCTTCTTGGGCATCTCGGAAGCGGGTTTTTGTGTCACTTTATCAAGGTCGTCCCTTTCTTGATATTGCTCAATAAAATGGCTTTTTGAACTTTTTCGCGTGCTCCAGCCCCTGCGCCAGGATATCTCTACTAGCGCTAATGGCATTCACCACCTTTTCTTTGGAGAATACCTCCCCTGAGCATGTGGGAAACGTACTCGTCTTAGCTTCGAATGGTATAATTGGCGGCAGGGATATTGGTTTGAGGAAGCGATAGATAAACTGTCGCAACGTACAGAAAAGGAGGCACACCTTGGACTGGAAAGAACTGCTCGGATTCATCGGTGGAGCTTTGACCACAGTGGGATTTGTCCCACAAGTATGGCGTCTGTTTAGGCTCAGGAGTGCGTATGAGATAAGCCTGCCATTCACCGTCTTTTTCCTTTTGGGTATAGCTTTTTGGCTGTCCTACGGGATTTCACTGGGTCGACCATCAATAATTATATGGAATGCTGTAACGTTTGCTTTAGGATGTGCCATGTTATATGCGAAGCTAAGGTATGGCAAATAGTTTCAGTAAGTATTCGATTTCTGGCGATGCCCGAGAAGACAGGATATCTGTGCTATTAACGGTGCTTGTGCCAGAAGGAGATGTCCATTATCCTCACCAGGGTAGCCTCAGCCGTTTCCCGGGCAAGTTTACTGTGGAGGACCTTTCACCTAACTCTCAAAGGTCTTATCAAAATTAATAATATTGCTACACTGGAAACCCTGCCGCTCGAAGAGGGCCTGCAATTCTTTGTTACCTTCTGGGATGAGGGCACGAACCGTGCCAATATCTTCGGTTTGGCAATGATACAGGAGCGCCTGAATTAATTTGCGGCCAATGCCGCGCCCCTGATAGTCAGGGTGAATAAGTATAGCGTGAATAATGCACACTTCAGTAAGCGGTACCATTAGATACATCGACCGGTTGATCGAAAAGCCAACTATTTTACCATCAACCTCAGCTACAAAACTCAAGTCAGGCGCTGTCCCGGGGTTAGCAGAAGCCAAGTCTTCATAACTGATAACATCGTGCCCCGAGCCTCTGATTACCCTATCAAGAGCCAGTACCTCATGAATGTCGCTATGTATCATGCGCCGAATATTTACTTTAGCTTCTTTCGAGTTGCTCATCTTAAACACCTCCAACGTTATCGTTACCTAAAAACAATCCCTCCCCTGTGGAGAGGCGGGCTCCTTTGTGGCATACCGCCTATTACTTGAGTGGGTATCATACTCCTTTATCCAAATCCCTATCAAGACCTTGTGCTGGCTGGTGATTCTTAGCAACACAGAACTTTAAGCTTGGCTGGATTTTCTCTGGGAGAGCAACTTCGGGTAGCCAGGCACAGGTAGCGCCTATGCCCGGGGGATACCCCCTTTTGGCTTACGAAGAAACGATAACCACCGCCTAGGTAACGCTTTGCGACTGGCTTCCCATGAGTGGAGCGCAATAAAAATCGCCTAAGATACACTTTAGAAGAGGCAGAGAGGCCCTTCCCCGGTTCTCTCTATGAATTCCCCCTATCCTTATCCGTGAACAGTAGCAGAAATGCCTTAAAGATAGACCACTCCTGTGCTTAGGTTGTCATAGTCTTACTCTTTACTTTCCGTTTCCCTGGCGTGCAAATAAATGCCAACTGCCCAGCCAAGCCAGCAACCCAGGCTGAATATCAAGCTGGCGATTGCCAGCAGAAACCAGTCCGTCGGATAAAGCCCGATAAGAGTGCGACTTGCATCGCTAATAATTCCGACTATAGCGAATGCAACGCCGAGCCAGGTCGCAACACTGCCCATAATTCCCATGCGACCGCGATGGCGCTTGGTAAATTCAGGTCCCGTCCACATTTCCATCATGATTATCACCTCCTTTCTTTTGTATTCAGGATTTCGGCAATCCTATCCATCTTGGCGTTCTCTCCATGTACTCTCGGTAAGCATCACCGTATTTCTCAAGACAGGCATGTTCTTCCGAGCCTGTATATATGAAGCCAAAACCTGTGTACACAATGGTCAGCAGCAGGAAAAGCCACGAAGCTGAGGCTATACCCGCCCCGATGAACATTACTAACTGGCTGATGTACATGGGATGTCTGGAGTAGCGATATAGTCCCGTGGTTATTGGTTTCTCACCAATCGGGGTAGCAACAAAGGACACTATAACCATGACGAAGGTGACTACTCCGACGAGGGCAATAGGGAGACCTACGTAAAACCATATCGTGCCCAGGCGCAGCGGCAGGAAGATAGAGTATACGAAGGCAAGAACCCAGAGTACCCACATAATATAGTATACAGCCTTACGAGCCCCGCCATACGATTTCAATGAGTCTTCCACCAAACCTTTATGAACTCTCATAATTATGGGCATGGGCAAGAAATTGATAAGCATAAAAATCCAGACATTCCAGATACCTATTTCAAAGACTGGTATAGCTGGCATGACTCACCTCTTTTTCAAAATATTCCTCGGTCAACATATACGTTGGAGACTGAGTGTAGTCCTCGGTGATTTTATTGTCAATAGACACCTGGTTACCGGCTCAGAGGAATACCACCTTACAGGACAGGGTAATTCAATTGCCAAACACTGAACCTGTAAAATGCTTGAAGAGTTTCGAGGAATGGGTCACCGGTATCAAGAAGTGACATGACCACCCCCCACTGCGTGTTCAAAGTCCTGCGCAGTCATGTCAAGCCTCTATGAGCAGTAATCGACGGGAATAAAAATGGTAGCCGTCTTATGGCACAGTTCCAATCAAAAAAATTTCTTTTTACTTGCAACTGCGGCCAGGGGAGCTATCGCTATCCACAGTGTAATGTTTATCAGCATGGCTGTGACGTAGTTAATATCCACACTGATGCCAAGCCTCGTAGCAATGACATCCCAGAGAAGCATGAGGAATAACGAACTCAAGAAGAAACCCGGTATCGCCGCCAATATTCTGAAGTAACCCATTTTAGCCCTCCTTTGTTTTATTCTTGTAGCACTGACTCGATTTCTTGATACGCTTGTGAAAGAATCTGGCGAATCTGCTCTGCTTTATCGGCATCCAGGCTGCGAAAGCCGCTACTGAGCAAATGTTCAAGCGCATGATATTCCTTCATTACCATGATCATCTTGCCGATGCTCTTAAAACTCCACTTATGTTTCATCTGCCTTCTCACACCGTCGGCGATATTACTCTGATTCTCCAGAAACTTAAGGCCTTCTTCCGTAATCGAGTAAATCTTTTTGCCTTCCTGCTCACTGGAACTGGCATATCCCATTTCTTCCAGCATCTGGAGAGTCGGGTAGATAACTCCGGGGCTCGGCTTATAAAAACCGTAGGACTGTTCCTCAAGCTCCCTGATGATGTCGTAACCGTGTCTTGGCTTATCCTTCAACAGGTCTAATATTACGTATTTGAGGTCACCTTTCTGAAAGGAGGCCCATCACCGTGAACCTCGAAAAAATCGTTCTTCGTGAAACATCCGGTCTCTAAACATTGAAAACTCCTTTCCGCCAGATTAATTAATGGGGCGTGTATAATAATATCTAGATATATCTAGATATTATTATACACCAAGTCCCTGTTTTGTCAAGAGGCATATATAAACGAGGAAAGGATACACCTTAGAGGACAAGGGTAATCTAATTAACTATGGTGGGCCTCGTGGGACAGTTCCCGAACTCCTGTTTGAGAAGAAGCAATTGATTCCGTCAATACAGCAGCTACTTGTCTGCCATTCGCGCAAGTAGCGATATTGACAACGAGACAGTATTAATTTAACCTAGCTATAGTCATGCTGATCGCCGCCGCTATACCACAAGTTGATAGAAAATTGTACGTCTTTTTGCTACCCTGGGCTATCATGAGCCTGCCCAAATGCCTGGGAGCGCTTGATTGCTACGAGGATTGCACCCTTTTCGCAGCGGGAGTATACGGTCTGGTACTGCTAGTCAAAAACTGGAAAATCATTGGAGTGAGGCAAAGAGATGAGTAAAAATCTGTCATCTAAGAATTGGCAAAATATCCTCTGGAGCACGCTTCTGACTATTCTGGGTATCGTCAGTTTTCCAGCTAATCCTCTTGTCTTGACAGGCGTCATAGAAGTAGAGTCATATCCATCATTATTCATTATCGGTTGGGTGGTATGGGCATTCGGTATGGTGCTGGTCATGGCTCCTATAGTCATGTTCCCACGACGGGGTGGTGTTGCCAAAAGGAAGTCTTTCGTAAACACAACACGTCTGGTTGATACAGGCATATATGCAGTAGTCAGGCATCCGCAATACACGGGCGGAATCTACGCAATCTTCCTCACCACTTTTTTATGGTATCCGCATTGGCTCTTCGGAGTGCTCGGGGCGATAGGCACGGCAGTTGTCTACATGGGTTGTAGAGAGGAAGACCAACGGCTAATAGAGAAGTTCGGGGATGCTTATGTAGCCTATATGAAAAGGGTACCTAGAATGAATGTCTTTTTAGGCCTCTTCCGCTGGCTGAAGCGTAGAAAGTAGAAATTAGCTATGCCTAGTCACAAATTTTACTGCAAGGCAATATCTATCTCGGAGTTGAATCAGGGTAATATAACTACCCGTCAATAAATCCGGAAACCTGCGTTGTTGATAAATTAAGTAATCGGTTAGCTTTGCAATTGGGTAATATTATTACCTACGGTGGGCGGTAGAGGACTTGAACCTCTGCCCTCCTGTGTGTAAGACACTCTTGTTAAAAGGCGGAGGCCGCTTGCCTCTTTTCTGAGTGAGGTTCTAGCAACCAGAAACTAAGTTCCCTGTTTAGCCATCTGCTCGGCGCAACAATCTAGGGGTAACATTGCGACGGACTGTGACTCACTAACCAAAACAGGCTCCTGTTACCACTTTATTCATATCAATGACCTTCATCATTGGCTCAAACATTACATCTCTAGCCAATGTCCTTCCAGAAGCTATAACAGTAATCAGACCTGATCAGCTTTTTCTTTCAGCGATTCTCTTTTCTCCAAGATGATTTTGGTCGCCATTCTGGCTACTTCTCCTACAAGCGTTGAACATTTGTCCACCATGCCTGCTTTATAAGCTGCTTCCATCTCCTTCGGGTCGTAGAGATTGAAGAATCTGCCAACAAACTTGGTCTGGATGTCAGCACATCGGCAGGTGCCATATTTTTCAATGAACTGGTCATGCAGTTTTTTCGACAGTATGAGAGCAGGTACCTGTTTCATCATATCGCCGGAGTCTTTACCCTCTCTGCCGAAGAGATAGCTTATTGCCATGACACCCCCGGAAAGTGCCCCGCAATGCCCATCTCCTGTTAAGCCTACTCCATCAGCGAACCCGGTGGCGGCTTTGAAAACATCATCGTTTTCAATGCCAAGTGCCTCGAAAATTCCGGCAATTGTGCATTGCGAGCAGCCGGTGCTTTCCATCTCATGCCGTTTGCCACTTTCGAATGCCTTGTTTAATACATTTTCATCAATTTCTCCCATTAGTCTGCTCCTTTAAAATATATTTAAGCCCATTCCCCCCTTGTATTTCATAATAGTCTCTATGTCAAGGATTCTAACCTCTTATTTCCGGATCGTTACTATGCCAAGTTTTTGTTTAACGAGATGAGTTATTGCTATTTAAGCCTTATGAGCTGGCCTAAACTGCAACCTTTTCCAGTCTCGATGGTGGGCGGTAGAGGACTTGAACCTCTGACCTCCTGTGTGTAAGACAGGCGCTCTCACCACTGAGCTAACCGCCCATGGTACGCCTGGCGGGATTTGAACCCGCGACCTCAGCCTCCGCAGGGCTGCGCTCTATCCAGCTGAGCTACAGGCGCATACACATCCCATTCAAATGGTGCCGAAGGAGGGATTTGAACCCTCACGCCCTTAAGGGCACTACGCCCTGAACGTAGCGCGTCTGCCTTTCCGCCACTTCGGCATCTAATCTTCTGTCTAAAATTCTCTCTTCCCCAGGGAGACAAAAATAACTGCCAGTAACCCAAATAGATTGAGGGGAATAAAAGCGCAGATAGCTCCGGCTAAAGACAGGCCAAAACTTTTCCTTCTCATGGCCGAGACGCCACCTGCTATGGCTATTATACCCAGAACAACAAAAAGTCCTCCAATAACAATCAACCAAGTTGGGACGCCTTGGGAAAACGGGACGACAGCCCAACTATGTTCAAACCAACCGCCTGGAACGCCTGGCAAGAATGAGGAAAGCCACAGCCTGAGCGGTATTCTGAGGCTTACTAAAGCCACCATTAGCCCCCCACCAATTACCTCAAATGCCCCCGCTACTATGCTTAAGACTCCGCCAGCGCTAAGTAAGCCGCCCCTGTCATTACCATTATATGCCATTTCCTTTTCCTCCTTATTTTATGGTGGGCAGTACTGGACTTGAACCAGTGACCTCTTGCGTGTGAAGCAAGCGCTCTAACCACTGAGCTAACCGCCCATATTTTCACAACCATTATTTATCAAGATATATTAACTCTACCATACACGCAAGAGGCCTCGCAATTAAATCACTACACCTATTTAATAACTAGACTTCCGACAAAAGAACGGTCATTTACAGGATTATAAAATCAAGACATTAACTTCTATGTGTATATCTTCTCTTGCAGTGGCTTGTTGCAAGCGACCGCCACCGCTTCTCGCTTTGCACCACAATGCCCTCAAAGTCACTTCAGAGCCCCTACAAGCCTTACCAATAGCTCTCCCCATGGTTTTCCTAGTCTGCTCCGAAAACTTCGCTTTTTACATTCCTTGGACTAAATAATCATGGAGTAGTGCTTATCACTTCACCCTCTAAATGAAAACCGCATTCTGCCCGGGGCGTGCAAAATGCGGTTTTAAATACTTTGTTGGAAGACTGTCAATTACTCATATTGAACCGGCCTCTCTAACGGTGTCAGTGAGAGCGTGGCTTTGGTGCCAAATAGATAAGAATAACTGCCAGCAAAGTTATTATAATGCCGCTTAGAAAGGCCAAAGAATAACTTCCAGTGGTGTCAAATATCCACCCGCCATAGACTGGACCTATCATTAAACCCAACGTATTCACCATTCCCGAAGCTCCATAGATAGCGGCGAAATGGTTTCTACCGAAGTAATCAGTGAGGAGCCCCGGTAGTATTGGCGTCAGACCACCCATGCCAACGCCTATTAGAGAAGAATAGATATACAGCATGGTCAAATTGGTAGTTTTCAGGAGAATGGCGAAAGCTACTACCTGCAGGCTGGCCGCCATCATCATTACATATCTCTTGTCCATGATGTCGCCGAGCTTGCCAAACCCCAGACGGCCGGGGATGCTGAAGGCACAAAGCAGCCCTACAGCCCCAGCAGCTGCTACTCTGTCTATTCCTATGTCCACAGCAAACGCTACTTGATGAGTCAGCCCTATCAAATAGGCCCAGAGCCACAGCATTGCGCCTATGGATATTAACCAGAATGACTTTTGTCTTAGTGCCTGCCCGATGGTAGCATCTCCCGCCTCCAATCCTTTCCGTTGTGCTCGCTCAGGCGCGACCTTTCGCCCCCCCGGTGTCCGCATGATAATAGCGCTTATGGGAATGCCAACCAATATCACTATTCCAGCCATGGAGACAAAAGCGGTCTGCCAATCATACCTGGAGATGAGCCATCCAGCAAGCGGGGCCATAACTACTCCACCCACTCCCATCCCGGTTGTAGCTATACCTAAAGCTGTGCTTTTGCCGCGGTCAAACCAAGTCTCAACAGCTGTCATAGTAGGAACTGTCTCTATGCCCGCCATACCTGCTGACAGGACGAGGCCATAATAGAGATAGAATTGCCAAGGCTCAGTAACAGTTGTGAGCAGTAGGAAGCCGAGTCCAGCTATGAGAGTCCCGCACACCATTACTGGTCGCAAGCCAACCTTATGAATCAACCCCCCAACAAGTAAACCCATCGCACCAATGACAAAAGTCCCTATTGTCAGCGCAAGGGCTGCCTGCGTCCGTGCCCATCCCATCTCTCTCACCATTACGTCAAAGAACACAGGAAAGGCATAAAAATGTGTTCCCATTGAACAAAATAGTAGAAGAAATGCTCCACCTACTACCCACCAGCCATAGTATATTTTCTTCATATACCTGCCTGTCGGACATGCGAACTCAAAGAGGATTGATAAGGAATGAGAAGGTGTTACCCAGGTCGCTCCAAATCGGCACGCTGAAGGAGCCTCATTTTTTCTTTAACCTCACCGATAGTATCTTTAGCTATAACTTCAGCTCGATTAGCTCCATCGGCAAGAACTTGAGCGACATACCCAGACTTGGAGGCTAGGGCAGCCCGTCTTTCCCGGAAAGGTTCCAGATTCGCACTGATGCTCTGAGCCAGTATCTTCTTGCAGTCCACACAGCCGATGCGAGCGCCACGACACTCCGAAGCAATTTCCTCTACTCGGGCCGGGGTGAAAAAATTGTGGAGGCGGAAAACATTACATACTTCAGGATGCCCGGGGGCAGAGCGGTACCTCCGTGACGGGTCTGTAAAGGCGGTCATCACTCGCTCCGAGATTTCTTGGGGGGGAGCAGATATTTCAATATGGTTATTATAGCTTTTGCTCATCTTCTGCACCCCATCCAGTCCTAAAACTGAAGGAAAGTTAGTAAGCTTTGCCTGTGGCTCAGGAAATACAAACCCGAAAAGGGAGTTAAACCGGCGCACTATCTCCCGAGCCAATTCAAGATGAGGAAGCTGGTCTTCGCCCACAGGAACAACTTCTCCCTTATAAAGGGCAATGTCGGCAGTCATGAGAACAGGATAACCAACCAGCCCATAATTGACGTTATGTGGCTGCATCTTAACCTTCTCCTTAAATGTCGGAACGCGCAATAACCAGCTTAAAGGAGTCACCATACTGAACAAAGTATGGAGCTCCTCTACTTGAGGAACATGAGACTGAACGAAGATGATGCTCTTCTGTGGATCAATGCCGGCCGCCAGCCAGTCAAGCACCATTTCGTAAATATCTTCCCGAATGGATTCTGTGTTTTCCAGAGTGGTGAGAGCATGAATATCCACCACGCAATAGACGCAGTCATATTCATCCTGAAGGGTGATGAAATTCTGTACCGCTCCCAGGTAGTTACCAATATGTTGTCTGCCTGTGGGGCGGAAGCCAGAGAAGACGCGTTTTCTCATTTATTTGTGGCAAAGTTTAGCACATAGAAGAAGCGGGTAACAAGGCTAAGGCAAATTAGCCCAACGCCCTACCCGGGCAAGCTGGTCAAGCAAGACTATAAAGTTGACTTTTCAAGATAATTAGAGTACTTTTCTCATCATTCCTGTGAGACATAAGTCACATACATAAAGCTATTTCACGATTTACAATCAACTTAAACAGAGCGGGAGGAAGTGTGCTATGAGTAATACCAGAGATAATTTGCAGACTGCTTTTGCTGGAGAAAGCCAGGCTACCCGTAAATATTTATTCTTCGCTGAAAAGGCCGAACAGGAGGGATACAAACAGATAGCAAAGTTGTTTCGTGCCGCAGCCGATGCCGAGACAGCACATGCCAGAAATCACCTGAAGGTTATGCAGGGAATAAAATCAACCAGAGAAAATCTGCTAACTGCAAAGGGTGGCGAGAATTATGAGTTCACTGAAATGTATCCTGAATTCATAAAGCAGGCTGAGGCCGAGGGTGAAGATAAAGCCAAAGATAGCTTTGACCTGGCAAATAAAGTCGAGCGCATGCATCATGGCCTGTTTACCGCTGCCCTGAGCAAGATTGAAAAGGGTGAGACTATCGGGGAGAAACCAATCTACGTTTGCCAATATTGCGGCAACACGGTTGAGGGGGAAGCCCCTGAAAAATGTCCCGTCTGCGGAGCGCCCAGGAGAATGTTCAAGCTCATAGAGTAGACGAGCTCGAAGAAATCCCGATGCGCGGCAGGAAAGGAGGTGGAGGGACTGAGTAAGACGACGAGGTTGGAACAATTCTTCACAGCTCTTCATGGCTACAGCGGTACCTGCAGGTTTGCATGGAGATGATGCAAAATGGCTGAGATAAAGGTGGATTGCACAGGTGAAACTTGCCCTATTCCTCTAGTTGAGACTCGCAAGGCTTTGAGGAAAGCAAAAGAAGGCGACATTGTGGAGGTTATTGGAACGCATCCCGCTTCCAAGAAAGAGATACCGATGGCAGTAAAGGCTTTGGGACTGGAGCTCATCGGTGTACAGGAGGAAGGTGGGATGTGGAAAATAAGAATACGCAAGTAGGAGGAGGAAGAGACTATGGCTGGCAAAGTTACTATAATAGTTCATAGCGGAGATATGGATAAGATCTATAGCGCCCTTATTGTAGCTAACGGGGCCCTCGCCATGGGGATGGAAGCATCACTTTTCTTTACCTTCTGGGGTCTCCAGCGTCTCAAGAAAGGTGAACTGGAAAAAGGGCCCCTATCTAAAATGAACATGCTGGGCCTTGGTAAATGGATGGTCAAGCGGAGGATGAAGAAAGCCGGGGCGGCGTCTCTGGAGAGGTTGCTACAGGACTTCCACGAGCTTGGAGGGAAGATACTCGCCTGCGACATGACAATGCAGATAATGGGCATAAAGAAAGAAGACCTCCGTGATGATTTGATATCGGATTACTGTGCAGTTGGTACCTACATAGATGAGGCTAAGGAATCAACAATAACACTGTTTATATGACGGGGGAGAAAATGGTAGGCAAACTTATTTACCTGGACAACGCATCGGCTACTCGTTTGGATGAGCGGGTGCTGGAGGCGATGAGACCGTATTTCTTTGATACATATGCGGTTGCCACCTCAGAGTTTGGCTATTCCCAGGGAATAGAAGCTCGAGAGACGTTAGGCGAAGCCAGAGAGGCTCTGGCCAATGCTTTAGGTGCTGCCCCCGAAGAGTTTATTTTCACTTCGGGAAGTACCGAGTCCTCTAACATTGCCCTCAAAGGAGTGGCACTGGCCCTCGGTAAGAAGAAAGGCAAACACATAATTGTGTCAAAAATCGAGGATTTTCCTGTGCTTCACAGCGCACAAGCGCTGGAAAAACAGAGCTTTCAGGTGACCTATCTGGATGTGGATGGGGAGGGCTTTGTGGACATTGACCGGCTCAGAGATTCCATAACCAATGAGACCATTCTGGTTTCCATCCAGCATGCCAACCAGGAAATAGGTACCATCCAGGATATCGAAGCTGTCGGTCGTATCTGCCGTGAAAAAGAGGTGCTTTTCCACACTGATGCTACTCATACCTTTACGCGAGTCCCCCTGGACATGAAGAAGATAGCTGTGGACCTGGTCACTGTATCGGCACACACCATCCACGGCCCCAAGGGCACCGGAGGTCTGTGCATCCGCCAAGGAACACAAATAGCCAAGTGGGTGGACGGCGGATTTCAGGAATTCAATCTCCGTGCGGGGCTGGAAAACATACCTGGGGCGGTAGGATTTGCCAAAGCGGTGGAACTGGTCACCCCCAAAGAAACCAAGCGCTTGCAAGAAATGCGTGATCACCTTATTGACCGCATGCTTGCAAAGATACCACACAGCACCCTGAATGGCCCTCGCCGGAAGAGGCTCCCACAGAATGCCAATATCACCTTCCACTTTGTGGAGGGCGAGTCCATGACCCTGCATCTTGATATGCGTGGTTTTGCCGTGAGCACCGGCTCCGCCTGTTTCAGCCGCTCTCTGGAGGCCAGCCACGTTATCTCTGGGATAGGCGGCGACCACGAAAGGGCACACGGGTCAATACGCTTCACCCTGGGGCGTTATAACACCATGGAAGAGATGGACGCTGTGGTCCAGGCATTAGCTGAGATAGTGGAAGAACTGAGAAGCATCAGTCCCTTGGGAAAAAACGAAGAAAAGGAGGAGGCTTAGAGATGAAATTTCCATATACCGACATAGTACTGGAACACTTTCGACACCCACGCAACGTGGGTAAGATTGAGAATCCCGATGGCAAGGCAACCGAAGGCAGCCCAGCCTGTGGGGACATGGTATCTGTCTACATAAAGGTTGACCCCAAGACGAATACTATCGCGGACGTCAAGTTTGAGTCTTACGGCTGTGCTTCCAACATAGCTACCGGCTCTATAATTACGGAGCTAGCTAAGGGAAAGACATTGGATGAAGCAAAGAACATTACCTGGAAAGAAGCTTCAGAAGCCCTGGGAGGTCTTCCCAAAATTAAGGCCCATTGTTCGGTGCTCGCTGTAGAAGGCTTACGCTCGGCTATACAAAACTATGAGGAGCGTCACGGCCTGGTCAAAGAAAAGAAGCCGACCACGGTGGAGGTAGTCCGTCAGCGCCTCAGGAAAGTCATAAACCCTCTGACCGGGTTAAACGTGGTGCGCACAAACCTTGTGCAAGATATTAAGGTAAAGAACGGAACTGTCCGGGTGCTTGTCGATTTGCCTCGAGATCACCAGTTTGCTCACAACATAACGGACGAAATACTGGAGAAGATAGAGCCCTTATGGGACGTCAAAGAGGTAGTGGTCGAATTCACAGAATAAAATATCGGTTAAAAGAGGTATCTGGTAGCGCATACCGGATTCGAACCGGTGATCTCCTCCTTGAGAGGGAGGTGTCCTAGGCCTCTAGACGAATGCGCCACACTGACTGGACATTCGGGACCCATATAGAACTTCCTGAGACCAGACTTAGTCCCGAGATTACGCCAGCTACTTAGGAAGTCGGGCTCCTTGTCGCCGCAGCCATAACTATTATACAACAGAAATACAAGAGGCAATACAGGGTTCAGATTCGTTTACGGGGATTTTTCTGGACAATTCCTGTGTGGCTTCATAGTTGAAATCGCGTGCACTTTGTTATAGCTTGAACTTTTCCTTGAAATATGTATGCTTCACATCTTTGGCTTTTGTTTTTGCCCATGATTCCAAGCCCATTTTCTTTATTAAACACAGATTAAAGACTTTGGTATTGTGAGGCACTTCGGATGCTCTGTCTGCATACGGGTGGAGATTGTCACATGGAAAATCAGAACACTGATAACAAAAGTCGAGGTTTCTTTTCGTGATGCACCTGTAAACATTACAGGGTTCAGTCCAGTTAAAAAAATCAGGTTTCCCTGCTTCCTCACGACACCCTTTACATACCGCCTGCTCAAATGGGATGCCAGTGTTCTTGGAAATTTTGGTTCTCAGTTCCTCATTCTCACTCGCTAGGTACATTAAACAGTTAAAACAATCTAATCCGCAGGGTGCCGTCATCCATTTATAGTTCATGATTGTGCCTCCTTTTCATTTCTATTTTTTACACCAATTAGAAGATAGTTTGAGGTGATTTTATTACCCTTCTTGGCTGGCCACTCAGGACACATATCGAACTTTTTCAGCCCCGACTTAGTACCCAGATTGCGTGAACTACTTACGAAATCGCTGTCACGCCAACTATAGACATCATATCAACAGGGATGGGAAAGGACAATACAGAGTTTGGGTTTCCTAGTAAAACCGGAGTATCAATAGGTAGAACTTTTGGCCTGAATTCTTACCTTCTTAATGTTTGATACAATAATTATTGAACACTGTTCGAAAAGAGTTAATTTTAAATTATCGATCAATTGACAGGTTATGTATATGACAGAATATATTGCTTTTCAGCAATTTACGCCTAAAGAACATCAAGGTGAGAAAAGATGCATATGGTGCGGCAAGGAAAAACCTCGTAACAGAGCACATATCATCTCAAAGAGGCTTACCCTAGCATCGCATAACAACATTATTTTAAAGTACAGCGTATGTCAGAGTTGTAATTCTAAGTGTGGACAAATAGAGAATTGGATACTGCGAAATTCGCCCTTGGGGTGGACCCGTTTCTTCCATTACTGGAGTAGCAACAAAGAGTCTGATTCTGGTTCCATACCAAGTTATTTTTACGCGGAGGACGAACATGAATGGCTGATCTACCGATTGGAAGGTGAGAAGGAAGTTAAGACAATCGAAAGCCAACTTATATTTAAACAAGATGGACGATTATTATTTATTACAGAAAAACCTGAGTCACTAGTGGATATGATTCGTGAAAAAATAAGAAATGGGAATTTCATACCAGATCCAAAGCTTTCTCTACCAGAAGATTTCTCGCCGCGTGCGCTTATTAACCGAGGGCAAGTTATTGTTACCGCACGTACCCAAGAGGAGATTGACTTAGTCATCGAATCCATTTGTAATAATGCCTATGATGAGATATCAAAAAGCAGAGTGCAACATAAGAGTTCTGGGTCGCATAGGCAACATTTCAAATGGTCTAGAGAAAATTGGATTAGATTATGTGCTAAAATTTCATTCGAAACCTTGTGCCTTTTTGAAGGCGCGGAATACTGCCTCCAGTCTGATTTCAGCAAGGTTCGCTCCTTCGTTCTAGCAGGTGCTTCAAGCGATTATCGTGAAATAGTATTTAGTGAGCATGGGCCGCATAGTTCTAAGGACATTCCAAACACTCAAGGATGCATTGATATGACTCAAGGGCAAAACTGCCCGCTAGATTTTCTTGCTCTCTTACCACATATTAGTCCAGGAATGCATTCAGTTATCCTTTACGAAGTTGAGGGTTGGATGTGTTCTAGTATTTCAATATCGGGATTTCCAGCTTGTTCTATTGTTCTTGGTGGGCCCAATATGCATCTCAAAGACTTATACATTTTTGTTTATGATGATCAAGCGGATGAGTTTGATACTGTCCGCCTTGCTTATGACCGCAATAAACCAGTTATTCCTCTTCCCATACAGGGAAAAATGAGAGAGGCATTACTCCGTACATATAAGTTGGGTAAAGGGTATTTAATAGATAACAATTTCAATAAACTGAACAAAGACGGCTAATAATTGATCGTTAAACACCATTACTCTAAATAATAGAGACAAAAATCTTAATACATATACCTATTGATATCTTCGGTTGGTTCTAATGAAGTTAAATGTGGCCAACGGTATTCGAATCATGATACTTGAGGTAATATGATTACTACCGCCCAATATTATAAATGGCAGAGTATACAAACGATTTATCAGAGGTTGAAACTCAATTGAGGTAATAACACTATCCTGGCTGGGGATCCAGGATTCGAACCTGGCCTAACTGATCCAGAGTCAGTCGTCCTACCGCTAGACTAATCCCCAGCAGGTTCATATTATAGTTGTTCCTCTTGTCTGGAGCAATAGCACGATGCCTGAGAGCGTCTAGTAATGTCATCTTGAGGAATCCAAATTCATTTGGACGCCGAAGAATCTGAGAGATTCTTCGTGGAGTTTACCATGAGTGGGGTTAGATTCTTCGCTTCGCTCAGAATGACAAATGGATGTTATTAAACAATCGTCAATGCTTGACGGGCCTATCCTTCTTTAGCTACGAAACTGTCAAAGTCTGGTTTAAAGAAAATCCAAAAACCAGCCACACGCTGCCAATTGATAAGTCGGAGCACGGTTAGCGCTTGGTATATTGTGGGGCTTTACGAGCTCGCTTGAGTCCGTATTTCTTACGTTCTTTGATTCTAGCGTCCCGAGTAAGCAAGCCTTCTTTACGTAACATGGGCTTAAATAGCTCGTTTTCTTTAACAAGAGCTCGAGCAATCCCATGGCGAATGGCTCCAGCCTGACCACTGAGGCCACCGCCATTCACTTTTACCATGACACAAAATTTGCCCATAGTATTGGTAGCCTGCAAAGGATGTTCAATCATACGGCGATGCTCGACGCGAGGGAAAGCTTCTTGATAGGGCTTATCATTGACAATTATCTCTCCCTTGCCAGAGAAAAGCCTGGCTTGGGCTATAGCACATTTGCGTTTACCCGTTCCCCAAACGTAACTTTCCTCGCTCATAAGTCATCACCTTTCCTTTGATAGTATTTCGTTTTCTCTGTTCTCGGTCATTTTGCGCCCTTCGCTTCGCTCAGGGTGACGGAAGGAAGTCTGAGCCTGGTGAGGATGCTCATTTCCAGGATAAACTTTCAGTTTCTTAAACATAGCTCTACCTAAACGATTATGAGGCAACATCCCTTTAAT